>OKGH01000014.1_pt1 | contig 128500 bp, 100 predicted proteins | sample 1611211 | NCBI WGS metagenome assembly OKGH01 (sample SAMN04436718, study PRJEB24849) | human gut metagenome | biome: human gut; feature: NICU; material: stool | host: Homo sapiens | place: USA: Saint Louis, MO | collected 2010-09-29
CTCCCGCCTCCAACGCCCCGGCGAGCAGGGTGAGGACGTCGGGCAGTGTGGCGATGCGTTGCTCGATGCGGCGCCGATACGACGTCGTCTCAAGCTTCCCGGCACCGATCATTGCACCTGCACCAACCACCACTGCCACCACGCTGCTGATCCACATCGGGAGCTCGGCGGCGAGGAACACGAGTGCCCCCGTGAGCACGCCGACCCCCACACGTACCGATCTGGCAGGGGCCCCGCGCACCGGTTCGGCCCAGTGCGGCACTGAGCGCCTGGCAGCGCGTTGCACACGTCTGGACGGGCTCGGCGCAATACCCACGTAGACAGCGACGGCACTGAGCACTGCCAGAATCGTGTTCATCCCAGGGCCTGCTTCTGCACGTGATCGGCCATGGCCTCACTCCACAGCACCCCGGCGCAGGACAGGGCGACAGCTGTGACCAGGCACACCTGCCCTGCGAGAGTACGAGTGAGGAAATGAGTGGGCCCCGATCCCACCGACTGCCCCAAGACAATGCCCACAGCAGGGAGAAAACCCATGAGTCGCCCACTTGCACGCGGTCCGGCGAGCTCGGATTCAAGGGTGGCAGACAGTCTGGCACGTCTGCTCGTTCCCTGCGCCACAGCATTGGCTGAAGCCGACAACGGGGCTCCCGTCGTCACGGCCAGCTTCCACGCATGGGCCAGCGGCGCCAACCCGCCACATCCAGGCTCGGCAGCAATGCCCACCAACGCCGTGGAAACGTCAGCGCCCACCTGCTGGGCCTGCAGCGCAGGGATCAGGATCGAGGTGTCGAGGGCAACCTGTTCCAGGGCCACCGCAGGAATCTCGCCGACGGACAACCGTCCTGCCAGTGCCCGGCAGGCCCGGGCGACCTCACGCTCCGTCCTCATGCACCGTCGACGTACCAGGTGATCGGCCCCCACCTTCCACACCGTGGCTGCCACGAGGACGGCCAACAGGGCCCACAATCCACCGGACACGCCAGCCACCATCACTGCCATCAGCAGTACCGCTGGCACCCAGGCCCATTTCAACCAGGTTGGGGCAGTCGTGGTCGTGGTGTCTGCACTGAGCTGGGTACGCTTCGGACCCATTGCGAACCACACTGCCGTTGCCATGAGAATCGCCGTGATCATGCTGCCCTCCGTGCCCTACGCGGTCTGCCCTGCCCCTGTACGACCCTGGACACCGTTTGTTCGCCGACGAGATCACCGAGCCGCTCCGCCCCCGGCCCCGGGGTGCACACCAGGTCTTCGTCGAAGACGAGCGCTTGAGTGACGACGGCACACCCGTCAACGTGCTCGAAGACGCCAATCTGAGCCAGTCTGCGGCCCTTGGGTCCTCTCACCAGGTGCAGCACCAGATGGAATGCTGCTGCCACCTGGGCATGTGCGGCCGGACGGTTCATGCCACTGAGTGCCGCCAACGCCTCCAAACGGGCCGGGACCTCCTGGACACCATTGGCATGCACCGTGCCGCAACCGCCCTCGTGGCCCGTGTTGAGGGCCATGAGCATGTCACGCAACTCGGCGCCACGCACCTCACCGAGCACCACACGATCCGGACGCATGCGCAGTGACTGACGCACCAGGTCGGTGAGACTCACCTGCCCACGACCCTCCGCATTGGCTGCCCGAGCCTCCAGGGACACCACGTGCTCATGGTCGGGGCTGAGCTCCCGGGAGTCCTCGACGATGACGATTCGTTCATGAGCTGGCACGCAGCCCAGCAGACTTGCGAGCAGGGTCGTCTTTCCCGAACCAGTGCCCCCAGTGACGAGGAATGCGAGTTTGCGGACGACGACCTGCTCGAGCAGGTGTGCCGTCTCGGCGGTCATGGACGAAGCCATCACCCAGTCGTCCAGACTCATCCGGTGGCGAGCGGGCACGCGCAGCGACAGGCAGGTGCCCGGTTTTGCCAGAACGTCGAGGATGGCGTGCACGCGCGTGCCGTCTGCCAGGCGGGCGTCCACCCACGGGCAGCCATCGTCGAGACGTCTACCGACTCCGGCAGCCAGCCGAACCGCCAGAGAACGCAACTCGTCGGGGCTGGTGAACGTGGTGTCGGTGAGCTCCAGACCTCGCCCTCGATCGATGTAGACCTGATCGGGTCCGTTGACCAGCACATCGGTCACGCCGTCCAGGGCCAGCAATGGTTCGAGGCGGCCAGCCCCAGAACTGGTACGTCTCAATTCCTCAACCACCGTGAGCACCGTGGAGTCCGACGCCACCCTCCCGATGGATGTCAGCGCCTGGGCAACATCCATAGGCGTCCAGGCACGTCCCAGTCCAGCAACCACCCCACGGACCTTGTCCACGTCCTCGCTGCTGATCACCTCGTCACCCACGACTCATCACCTTCTTGACGACGCGGCGACAGGTGGCCTGCCACACCCGGGAGGCCAACACCCAGGGCGCCTCACCCTGCTCCGCGGCTCGAGCCAGGCGCTCGTCCTGTCGCACCGTGAGCAGCGGATCCCGGTCGAGCACCGCAGCAACGTCATGACTGGACATCCTGCGCCCCGGCCCACGCCGCAGCAGCACCTCATCAGCCTCAGCACTACGCGCCCGAGCAGCGAGCAGACCACGCAGTTCCGCCGAGACGATGTCGTAGCGGCAGTCGATTGGCACACCGACGAGTTCGTCATCGCCAAGCTGGCCTCGGTCCAACACCACCAGGTCCGTCTCAGCGGCCAGGGATTCCACGACCGACGACCGAGCTCGCGCCCCCACCTGACACGGATGCCGTCCTGCCGAGACGCACAGCACCGAATCCATCACGGGCAGGTGGTCAGTCAGGCCACTCACGACCCCGCGAGCCGAGGCCAGTTCTGGCCACCGCCATCCCTCAAGTCTTTCTGCCCCCAGGAGAACGTCCAGACCCCCACCGCCGGGATCCAGCTCGACGACGGCACTCGACCAGCCCATCTGGACCGCAGCTCCGGCCACCCCTGCAGCCAGGGTGGACGCTCCGAGCCCTCCGGTGGCACCCCCGATGAGGACGACCCTCGCCCGGGTGGTCTGGCTCGTGCCGTCGCGCAACAGCTCGGCCAGTGTCGCATTGGCCTGCGGCACGACGATGACGCTGGCTCCCAACAGGGGAGACCACCGCACCACCTCCTGTGGGCTGTGCCCCACCACGTACACCTGATCGCGGGCTCCCAGCCCCCACGCGATGGCCGCAGCAGCGCTGTCCTGCCCCACCAGGACGAGCTGTGCGTCGGACCATTCACGCTCAGCGGAACTGCGATCGGAGACGACGCTCACCACCACCCCGACGCTGGCTGCCACCGAACCAATGATCTCTGCCAGTCTCTCATCGGAACTGATGAGCGTGACGCCGGGCGTCTCGTTGTTCTGCGGTGCCGACGTGACCTGTGTCTTTCCTGCTCTCACACCACTGGTTGTCGTGGTCGCACCGATCGACCGGCCAAGAGAATTGCTGCCTGTGGACAACGCCGCCACGGCATTACGAGAGGCTGTGGACAACTTTTTCATCCCTCGGATCTGCCGCGTATTTCTGCCAGTTCCTCACAATGCGGCCATGCCTGATGCCGGGCGTGGCCCGCTGTCTGTCGACCAGCCGGTTCCCTACAATGTGGCCATGCCATCTGCCACATCCATGCGCTTCCCCAGCGGGTCCCTGCAGTGGCTGTGCGGCGATCAGCTGCGCACCAACCGCCGACTTCTCGCCATCGAGACCGGTACTGGGCTGTGTCGCACCCTGGCCCAGTACGATGCAGACATCGTCGCCGTCAGCTCCGATCCGGCAACAGCGACCGTCACTCACCGCGTCGACGGGGTCAATGCCGTCTGCGCGACCGCCGACTCATTGCCGTTCAGTTCGGAGTCCTTCGACTCGGTGATCATTCATCAACGGTTCCATGAACTGGCGCCGGGGCTCGTGCTACCGCAGATCGCTCGAGTGCTGCGTCCCGGAGGAAGCCTCGGACTGTCGTGGCTGGTACGCGACGACACCGTGCCCTGGGTACGTCGACTGGCTGCCCTGCTACGCACCGTCGACCCCACTGCCATGACCGGTGAGTACGGCACCGAATCCATCAGCACACTCACGCAATCGCCGTACTTCCCGGACGTCGAGACCCGTACCCATCGCATCTGGATACCAGTGACCAAGGGCCAGCTCATCTCGATGTCGCTGTCCCGCCATGCCGTGGCCAGACTCGACGACCAGTCCAAGAACGGTCTCACCCACCGGATCGAGGACCTCTACGACGACTCCAGCGGCCCGGTGGGCGAGCTGAGACTGCCCTACGAGCTGCAGTGCTGGCGCGGATGGGTGGACCACTCGAAACTCAGCGCACCTGCCAGGACCGAATCCCCGGGATTCGTCATCAAGATCTAGACCACTTGGATCATTCGGTAGAATTGCTCAACGGAGCGCCGGGAAGTCTGGTCGGCAGTCACTGTTCATCCACATGATCTGGAGGTCGGCCATTGGCTCACCGACGTCGCGAAACACTCTTCGGCCCAGTGTCGGGCCCCGATGCACTTCACCTCTCCGATGTCCTGCGCAACGAGACCACCGGGGGGCTGCTCATGCTCCTCGCCACGGTTGCCGCGTTGTTGTGGGCGAATCTTTCGCACGAGTCGTACGAAGCATTTCGCGGCGTCACCATCGGGCCACTGTCCATCGAGAGCTGGGCAGCCGATGGGTTGCTGACGGTGTTCTTCTTCATCGCCGGACTCGAGCTCAAACGAGAGTTCACCGAGGGATCACTGTCCCGCCCAACAGATGCGATGGTGCCGATCATCGCTGCAGTGTGCGGAATGCTCTTCCCGGCCGGGATCTACACCCTCATCAATGCCCTGACCCCGGGCGGGCACCCGGGAGGCTGGGCGATCCCGATGGCCACCGACATTGCCTTCGCCCTGGCGGTCCTGGCCATCGTCGGATCGGGAATGCCACAGTCGGTCCGAGCATTTCTGCTCACCCTGGCCATCGCCGACGACCTTGGATCCATCATCGTCATCGCCGTGTTCTTCTCCCATGGGCTGAACCTCGCATGGTTGGGTGGCGCGCTTGCATGCATGGCCCTGTGGGGCGTCCTCCAGCACCGGCAGCTCCTCGACAGCGGTTGGTGGTACGTTCCGATCTTCATCATCGGGTGGTGGTGCATGTTCAACAGCGGCATCCACTCAACGATCGCCGGTGTGATCTTCGGACTGCTCACCCGGTGCTCCGAGGACGAGCTCAACGACCCCACTGACCGCTGGCAGCACAAGGTCGAGCCCTGGTCGGCCGGCGTCGTCGTACCGTTCTTCGCACTCATGAGCGCCGGAGTGCAGCTCACCAAGGACGCGCTGCGAGCCCTCGTCACCAACCCCGTACCACTGGGAATCATCGTCGGGCTCATCGTCGGCAAGAGCATCGGCATCTTCCTGGGGTCCTTCCTCACCGCCCGCCTCACGTCGGCGACTCTGGGCCGCGGTGTCGTGTGGGCGGACATCGCAGCCGTCGGGGTGCTGTCCGGGATCGGGTTCACGGTCTCGATGCTGCTGTCCGATCTCTCCTTCCCCAGTGACGGCTTCTACGCCGATGAGGCCAAGGCTGCCGTGCTCGTGGGATCGACGTTGGCAGCCCTGTTCGGCGCACTGCTGCTCACCTACCGCACCAAACGTCACGACAAATGGCGCAAGGCCCATCCCGGGCAGATTCCACAAGCGGGAAAATTGCGCCGCTCGCACGTCTGAGAGCTTATTTTGTGCACCTCGTGGGCAGTATCGGTCTGCTGGCATTAGGCTATGTTCCATACCGACCACGACAGACTCGGAGGCATCCATGGCAGAAAAGCGTCCTGTCAGCGAGATCATGGCAACTCTCAAGACCGATGGGCCAGCGCTGATCAAGGAGAATGTCGCCCTCGCCAAGGCCGAAATCAAGCCTGCCGTCAAGCACGCCGGCATCGGCGGTGGCATGTTCGCTGGTGCTGGCTACTTCGCCGTCATCGGTGCCAACATGATGTGGCTGTGTGGAGCCTTTGCACTGACCCTGGCCTGGCACGCAGCCGTCTCCAGCATCCTTCTGGCACTGGTGCTCGGCTTCGCCTCCGCCGCTGTCGCCCTGTTCCTCATCGCCGGCGTGGTGGCGCTCATCGGCAAGGCTCAGGTGTCCAAGGTCCAGCCGCCCCGGCAGTCCGTCGAGGAGGCCAAGCGCACCGTCGGCACCTTGAAATCGGCCGTCTCCCGCGGGGTTGACAATGCCGGCGCAACCAACGAGATCAGCGCCTGACCACTGACGCCGAACCGTCTACCCAGCGAAGTGCTCGGCAGACGGTTTCGTGCTGCCTCCACGAGGCATGATCCTCCAGCCGATCCCACAGCCCCCAACAGCTCACCCGTCGCAGGCCCCCGACCCTCACCACGGTGACGACCATCTGGGCAGACCGCTGAGCCGCGAATCCCATCCACCCTGCGCCGAAGGCGGTCTCATCTGCCCCTGCGCCGAGAGAAGGCCGTCAGCCTTCCGACAGCACCGCTGCCAGCCTCAGCCGGGACATCCCGGAGAGGTCGCGTCAGCCCTAGGAATGCCGCTCCCAGGATCATCCATCCTCTGGTGTCGGTGCATCCTCACCACGAAATGGCGTCGGGATCTCGACGATTCTCCGCGTGTCCCACGGGCGCTCCCATCCGCCCAGCGACAGGACGGCGTCGAGGATGTGCCCGGTGAATCCCCAGATGAACAGCTCCGGCAGGTCGAATGCCGCTCCTCGTCCTCCGTTGGGGTGATGTGCACTGACACGTGTCTGCGGATCGGCCAGGGTGCTCAGCGCAATGCGATGGACCTGGGACACCTCTGCTGGGTCGACGACCCGCAGTCCCCCACCGGACTTGGAGCCACCACCGTCCCACATTCCCACGACCGTCGTCACCGTCGAGCGGCTCACGGGGACCGTGACGCGTGCCGGTAGGGTTCCGAGCACCTTCACCTGCGAGGCAGCCACACCAACCTCCTCTTGGGTCTCTCGCAGCGCCGTGACGATGAGATCGGGGTCGCCAGGTTCGTAGTGCCCACCCGGCAGACAGACCTGCCCTCGATGCCGGTGCACCGTTGACGACCGTGTGGTGAGGACGACGTCGGGGTCGGCACAGTCGCTGAGCAACACCAGCACCGCCGAGGAGAAATTTCTGTCAGCTGGCGGCGGTACCGGGATCTCTGGTGACAGGACTGCGCGTAGCTTGTCAAAAATGTTCATCGCACCTCACTTGGTGGGTCCCTGAGATTGCGGGGGATCCGTCGGCCCCACCCCGAACGAGGGGCACGCCCGCGCCACTGGACAGGCTCCGCAGGCCGGACGACGTGCTCTGCAGCAGCGTCGGCCGTGCCAGATGAGACGATGGCACAGCAGCACCCACTGCGAGGGGTCGAACAGTTCCGCCAGTTGGTTCTCGACACCACGGGCCGTCGTGGCGCTCGTCCAACCCATGCGACGCGTCACCCGCTGCACATGCGTGTCTGGAGTGATCCCCGGAATGCCGAAGGCATTGCCCAGCACGACATTGGCAGTTTTCCGCCCCACCCCGGGTAGCCTCGTCAAGGCGTGGAGATCGGCAGGCACCTCACCGTCCCATTCCTCGACGAGGATGGCGGACAGGTTCACCACTGCTGCGGACTTGGTGTGCCAGAAGCCCAGCGGCCTCAACACCTGTTCCACCTGGTCGATCGGAGCGGCAGCAAGGTGTCGAGCATCCGGCCACCGCCGAAACAATTCCTCAGTGACCGAATTCACCCGTTGATCGGTGGTCTGTGCCGAAAGAACGGTGGCCACGAGCAATTCGAATGGATTGCGATGATTCAGTTCACAGTGCGCATCGGGATAGCACTCGCTCAGCTGCTCATACATCTTGTGAACCTGGCTCTGCGACGCACGAGCAACCGATGCTGGGGTCTCCTGACGATCTGCGGGCATGGGTGCAGTCTATGGGGCCAACTACTCTCATATCAGTGTCGTCGCACATTCCTTGAACCGCTTCACTACGTGAGATAAATCATGGGGTGACTGAGCATTGGCATGTGACGGCTGCCACAATACATGCAAGGATTCCCGCACTGGACTGGATCGTCACCCAGCATTCACAGACTTGCATTCAGCCCAGACCCCACAACGCCGCAAGGTGCGAGGTCACATGTGCAGCCCCTCTGTGGAACCCGGGCCCCCGAGGAAAGGAATTTGTCATCGATGACGAATGTCGTGACCACAGCCGTCGCCCAGCCATTCCTGTCAGCGTTGGGCGCCACGTCAGCGAGCAAGCTCCTGGCATTCAGCGAAGCCATCGTGTGCTCGCGAGGTACGAGGCTCTTCGAGGTGGGAGACCCGGCGACTGACATGTACCTCGTCGTCAAGGGAAAGGTGAAGCTCACCCGGCAGACTCCCGGAGACCAGCGGAGCATAAGTCGACAGTCATTGTTGTGGCTCATGGGGCCCGGCGACGCCTTCGGTGAGCTCTCCCTGGTCGATGGCGGCACACGTTCCACGACCGCCACGACCCTCACCCGAGCGAGCCTGCTGCGCATCCCGGGGGCTGACCTGCACAGTCTGGTGCACAGCCGTCACGACGTGGCACTGGCCCTGCTGGGGCGGTTGTCGGAGCGTCTGCGCAGAACCGATGACAACACTGCCCATTTCGTCACCGGTGACGTCCCGAGCCGGCTGGCATGGATCCTCCTCGATCTCACCGACCGATTCGGTGAGATGGACGGCACCACGGGCGACATCGTCGTGCGGCACGACCTCACCCAGAATGAGATGGCTCAGGCGGTGGGATCCTCACGTGAGACCGTCAACAAGGCCCTGACGGATTTCTCGAACCGCGGTTGGCTCACAGCTCGCCCCAAGGTCGTGACGGTCCTGGACCGGGAACGACTGGAGGCTCGAGCAGGCTGAGGCACGAATGGCCCCGGCCCACCAAGCACCGAACCGCACCAGCCGTCAGCACACCGTTGTCCCATCAGCACACCGCAGTCACGGTGCCAACCAGTTCGCGCCGGGCGTTGCCCACTGGGAGCAGACTCGAGACGCGAACAACCTTGGTCGCCGAACCCGCAATCCACCTGATGATCCGCCTGACGGAGGGGCGGCCCAGCCGCCGGAGGGGCAACTGGGCGCTCAGACCTGCACCGTGAGCTCGACCTTGACAGGTGCTCCCAGCGGCAGACTGGCAACGCCGATGGCGCTGCGAATGTGTCGACCGGCGTCACCAAAGATCTCGCCGAACAACTCGGAGGCACCGTTGGCCACCGCTGGCTGAGCGGTGAAGTCGGCAGCGCTGGCAACGTAGACGACAACCCTGACGACCCGGCGGATGTTGTTGACTCCACCGGCGACGTCGGCTGCAGCGGCCAGGGCATTGAGGGCAGCCACCCGGGCCTGCCCCGCAGCGTCCTCCTGGCTGATCTGGTCACCCACCAGGCCCGTCATGGGCAGTGAGCCCGAGACCAGTGGCAATTGCCCGGAGGTGCTGATCTGGTCACCCACCTGAATGGCGGGGACGTATGCTGCAACGGGTTTGGCAACTGGCGGTAGGTCAATACCGAGATCTGCGAGACGATCCTCGATGTTCATGCGTCCTCCTCAGTAATGGGACGTTTGAAGTATCCCACCAGGCTCTCTGGATTGGGGCCGGGAACCACTTGGACGAGCTCCCACCCCTCAGCCCCGAAATTGTTGAGGATCTGCTGCGACATGTGCGTCAGAATCGGCGCCGTGAAGTACTCCCAACGTGTCATGTCGCAAGCCTAGCCTGACGAATGGGAACAGGTGGTCGGTGTCGCTCAGATGTCAGATGAGAGAGCGGCCCCCGCCCTGCCAGACATCACTGTCGGGCCGTGGAGGTCCTGCTCCTCGTCGTGTGGGAGTCGGCCGCAAGGACGTCCCGCCAACTGGTGACATCTGGACGTTCGCGCAGCAGCTTGCGACGTTCACGCTCGGTCATACCGCCCCAGACACCCCATTCGATGCGATTGTCAAGGGCCTCGGCAAGGCAGCGAGAACGTACCGCACAATCCGTGCAGATCCTGCGCGCGCGTCGCTGCTCCTTGCCGTCGGGGAACAATGCGTCTGCCATTCCGCGACAGTTCGCAAGAAGGGTCCAGTCATCAGCCTCGTTGCCTGTCACGATTCGTACAGTACGCTCACTTGGCAAACCAGGACAAGCATCGTTTGCCAGAAGATTAAGGATGATCTTTACGGGTGCCTCGCGGTTCAGGTTTCTGGGATTGTCTCACCGGTGACGTACTCTGGTTGCCATGCCGTCCACGCACCACAGGCCCGCCTCGTCGAACCGTTCCAGGGCGAGGATTGACCGACTGGAAGCTCAGACCCAGAGTTCCAGTCGGTTCTCCGCGTTCCTCAAGTTCTGCCTGGCAAGCATCCTCGCCGGCCTGTTGACAGCAGGGTTCGTCGTCCCGTTCGCTGCCCTGGCGAGCACGACGGCACGGGTGAGCGCAGACTCCCTGCAACACCTGCCGGCCGAGTTCGGTTCCAACCCACAGCCCCAGCGCTCTCAGATCTTCATGGCCGACGGCAGCGTCATGGCGACGTTCTTCGACGAGAATCGCGAGTACGTGCCGCTGGACAAGATCTCACCGGTGATGCGACAGGCGCAGATCGCCATCGAGGACAACCGGTTCTACTCCCACGGTGCCATCGACATACGCGGCACCATGCGCGCCCTGGTCTCCAACATGGGTGGGGCATCGACCCAGGGTGGTTCCACCCTCACCCAGCAGTACGTCAAGCAGGCCCGAATCGAGATGGCGGTCTCGGCTGGCGACGAGGAGGGGGTGCGTTCTGCGCAGGAGCAGACGGTCTCCCGCAAGTTGCAGGAGTTGCGCTACGCCATTGCCCTGGAGCACGACCTGTCCAAGGACCAGATCCTCGAGCGTTATCTCAACATCGCCTATTACGGCGACGGCGCCTACGGGGTCGAGGCAGCTGCGAAACACTATTTCGGGGTGACGGCCGACAAGCTCGATCTTGGCCAGGCCGCCATGCTCGCCGGCCTGGTGCAGAACCCGGTCTCCTACGACCCGGTGAACAACCCCGAGGCCGCGATCACTCGCCGCAATGTCGTGCTCACCAGGATGAAGGGCTTGGGGCTGGTCAGCGAGAAGGACGTCCAGGCGGCCATGAAACAGGGGTTCAACCGCTCGAAGGTCACCTATCCCAAGACTGGCTGCATCAGCTCGAAGTACCCGTTCGTGTGCAATTACGTGTACCAGTCGCTACTGAGTTCGCCGAACCTGGGCAAGACGCGGGCCGAGCGTGAGAAGCTCGTGAAGCGCGGTGGTCTGGAGATTCACACCCTCATCGACCCCAAGGCGCAGGATTCCGCCCAGCAAGCCGTCTCCAACTGGGTGGGGCCCACCGATCCCGTGCTGGGCGGGGTGGCGACGATCCAGCCGGGCACCGGACTCATCATGGCAATGGCCCAGTCTCGTCCCGAGATGGGCACCAAGTCCGGGCAGACCTATTACAACTACCTCGCCCCGTTGGGATTGGGCGGTTTCGGAGGTTTCCAGGCTGGGTCGACGTTCAAGGCGTACACCTTGGCTGCTGCCCTGGAGCACGGCATCCCCATCTCCAAGCACTACTACGCAGGCTCCCCCATGGACTTCACCGGGGAGACCTTCCAGGGGTGCAAGGGGAAGGTTCGGTCCGGCCCCTTCTCGGTGTCCAACTCGACCGGGCATTCCGGGACCATGGGGCTTCGTGCGGCTGCCGCGTACTCGGTCAACACGTACTTCGTCCAGCTGGAGCGTGACGCCGGCCTGTGCAATGTGACGAAGATGGCCAAGAAGACCGGTGTGGAACTGGCCAGTGGCAAGGACATCGTCAAGGAGTACGGTGCGATCCCCTCATTCACCCTGGGTACCGCGTACGTGACACCGCTGTCGATGGCCAGCTCGTACGCCACCTTCGCAGCACGCGGTGTGCACTGCGACCCGATCATCGTCAAGTCGATCAAGAACAAGGACGGCCAGAACCTCAAGGTTCCCGACGCCAACTGCAAGCGCGTCATGAGCACCCAGGTTGCCGACGGTGTCAACGAGGTGCTCAAGGGAGTCATGAATGGCACCGGCGCCCCAGCCCGCATCCCGGGCGGGTACCCGCAGGCTGGAAAGACTGGTACCACGGACTCCAACGAGGCCGTGTGGTTCACCGGGTACACCCCTGCCGTTGCCGGTGCTGCCTTCATCGCCGCCGACTCCTCCAGCGAGCATTTCCGGGGCCGCGAGGTACGCTCCATCCGCGGGCTGCACATGAGTACCGGAAAGTACCTCAAGGGTTCCGGTGGTGGTGACGCCGGCCAGATCTACCGCAAGGCGATGGCTGCCACACTGATGGGCAAGCCCAGAACGAGTTTCTCCGAGGCCACGGACGAGATTCAACACGGCAAGAAGGTACCGGTGCCCTCCACCTCGGGAATGAACTACGACGAGGCGAAGAAGGCTCTGAAGGATGCCGGTTTCGACACCCGCACCAAACGAGTCCACTCCGAGAAGCCCGAGGGGACGTTCTTGGGCGCCGATCCGGATGGCGGCAAGGCTCCCCAGGGATCGACGATCGACCTCCGAGTCTCATCCGGACCACGACCGACCTATCAACGTCGTGCCCCCCAGAGGGACCGCTGGCAGCAGTGGCGACAGCAGCAACAACCGGAACAACAACAGCAGGACCCGTGGCAGCAACAGCAGCCAGCCCCCGCAGAACCGCCCCGCTACACTCAGCAGCCGCGTTGATGCCGAGACACACTGCGGCCCGCATGGGGGCAGGCCTGGCCGCCCTCCCCGTTCTGGCAATGGGGTGGGCAGTGGCAGAGGCGCACAGCTTCGTGGTGCGCGAGCAACAGGCCATGGTGCTGCCGCCGGGGTCTGAACCGATTCGGGTGCTGCACATCTCGGATCTTCATCTGTTGGCCCGCCAGACGAGCAAGATCGAGTTCGTCCGTGAGCTGGCTCGTCTGCAACCGGATCTGGTCGTCAACACGGGCGACAATTTCTGCTCGGCCACGGCGCTCGAGCCTCTGCTGGACGCGTTGGCCGGACTGCTGAAGCTGCCCGGGGTGTTCGTCTTCGGGTCGAACGACTATGCCGCCCCAGCATTTCGCCATCCCCTGGGCTACGTCGTGCATGGTCGCTCACCGGCCGACCACGGGACCAGCCAGCAGCTGCCCACCACGCAACTGCGCTCCGCCCTGACCGAGGCTGGGTGGCTGGACCTCAACGACGCCTCGGGGGATCTGAGCGTGGCAGGCCGCAGACTCTCGTTCCGAGGCACGGACGACGCGCACCTTGATCGTGACCACTACGCCAAGGTTGCTGGCCCCGCCAACCGCGGCGCAGACCTCAACGTCGGGGTGACCCATGCACCGTACCAGCGGGTGCTGGACGCCATGACGACCGACGGCATGGACATCATCTTCGCCGGCCACACGCATGGCGGTCAGGTGTGCCTGCCCTGGTACGGGGCCCTGGTCACCAACTGCGACATCGAACCTGGCCGGGTCAAGGGGTTGTCCACCCACAGTTGTGCAGGGCACACGGCAGCGCTGCACGTCTCGGCAGGACTGGGAACCTCACCGTTCGCCCCGTACCGCACCTTCTGCCGTCCCGAGGTGACGCTACTCACCCTGGTTGCTCGTGATGCCGAGCTGAATGCCGGCCACTGATCGTACGTTCAACTGTCCCCAACCTGCTCGACACCAGCCCAGCCTCCTCGTCACGAATCCCAATTTGCTCTTCTGAAAGCACCTACGATAAACTGATCGTCGGTTCACGGATCCGAGCGGCGAGCGTGACACGTGCGGTCACGCTGTCCATCGGAATCGTGGGGCACTGCTGCAGGGTTTGCCCTTCCAGCAGATGGCGGTTGACGCCGTCCAGACCTTCGGGGTGTGGCGCAGCTTGGTAGCGCGCCTCGTTCGGGACGAGGAGGTCGCAGGTTCAAATCCTGTCACCCCGACCATCCGGTTCTTCCATGACGGTTGTCGCCAGTGTCACAGCACACACCAGGCTGATCTGATGTGCATGGGGCCATGCCCACCGCGACGACGGTGCGGTGTCAGGTGCGGCAGTCCACAGCCCCCACGAACAGTGTCATCACCGTGACCTCCAATGCCGTCAAGATCTACGGCAATGGCGCTGGAGCCGGGGACGACACCACCGGACCCCACCGAAGGAGGAATCATCATGGCACGCGCGCTCATCGTCGCCACGGACTTCGGAGTTGAGGAGGCCGAGATCGTCGAGCCCATCAACTCCCTCAAGAAGGCTGGTATCGAGGTGACCGTCGCCTCCAACAGCGGCGAAGCCATCCAGACCGTCACCGGTGACAAGGACTGGGCGTCCAAGGTCGACGCCGACTCCACGCTGGCTGACGTCAAGGCCGACGACTACGACCTGCTCGTCATCCCTGGTGGCACCGTCAACGCGGACACCCTGCGTGTCGACGAGGACGGTCGTCGTCTGGTCAAGGAGTTCTCATCCGCGGGCAAGCCACTCGGAGCAATCTGCCACGGACCGTGGGTTCTCATCGACGCCGGCGTGGCCAAGGGCAAGAAGATGACCTCCTACATCTCACTCCGTCCAGATCTTGAGAACGCCGGGGCCACCTGGGTGGACGAGGAGCTCGTCCGCTGCCCGGGTCATGACTGGGTGCTCATCACCTCGCGCAATCCCAACGACCTCCCGGCCTTCACCAAGGCCTTGGTCGACGAGGTCGCCTGACCACCGCATCAGCGTCATGACAAGGGCTCTCACCCTCGGGTGGGAGCCCTTGCCGTGTTCATTCCGAGATCACCGCGACGCCCCGAAACCGCGTCAGGATGGGCCGCACACCCAGGCATCCCCACATCATGAGATGTCCACCCACGATGACGGCTTTACATTGCAGTTTGGTCACAATGTCGCCCCAACCCCCTGAGACGAGTGCCGAAGGCTTCCGAGCAGTGGCATGGTGTCCCGAACAACCTGGGATCGTCGGGTACCTGCCGACGTGACGTGAGAAGGAGACACCATGCGTCGAATGAGGCCACTCATTGCGCTGTCCCTCGCGGGCTTGATGGCATTGTCAGCTTGCGGCGAGGACGTTGCGGCCAAGGATGAATCGGCCGCTGGTTCGTCGGGGAACGGAGCCAACAACAGCGCCCCCGCCAAGGACGGTGGTTCGATCACCGTTCGCGGCTGTACCCCACAGAACCCGCTCATCCCGGCCAACACCAACGAGGCCTGCGGCGGCAACATCATGGACGCCGTCACCGCGCGACTCGTCCACTACAACCCCGACAGCGCCAAGCCCGAGCTCGACATCGCCAAGTCCATCGAGACCAAGGACAACCAGAACTTCACCGTCAAGATCAAGCCCGGCCTCAAGTTCTCCGACGGAACCGAGGTCAAGGCTCACAACTTCGTCGACGGCTGGAACTGGGGTGCCTATGGCCCCAACGCCCAGCAGAACTCGTACTTCTTCGAGCCGATCGAGGGCTACGACGCCCTGCAGTGCTCCGATGACAGCTGCTCCGCCAAGCCCAAGGCCGACAAGATGACCGGCCTCAAGGTCGTCGACGACCAGACCTTCACCATCAAGACCACCGAGAAGGTCGCCAACCTGCAGGTGCGTCTGGGCTACACCGCCTTCGCCCCACTGCCGGACGCCTTCCTCAAGGACGCCAAGAACGACAAGTGGGCCAAGACGTCATTCGGCGCCGGGCCGTTCAAGATCGTCGGCAACACGGCAACCCAGATCGTCCTGGAGCGCAACGAGAACTACGCGGGCAGCTACAAGCCCCATGTCGACAAGGTGACCTTCAAGATCTACAACGACGCCGCCCCCGCCTACAACGACACCGTGGCCAACCAGCTCGACGTCACCGACCTCATCCCGACCGACCAGCTCACCAACGACCAGTGGAAGCAGGACCTGCCGGATCGCTGGGGTCTGCGCCCCTCCGGCATCTTCCAGTCGGTGACGGCGTCCAGCAAGGACACCCAGCTCAAGAACTCAGACCTCATCAAGGCCCTCTCGATGGACATCGACCGCGAGACCATCACCAAGCAGATCTTCGCCGGCTCCCGTGAGCCCGCCGATGGCTGGGCCACCCCGGTCGTCGAGGGCTACCAGAAGGGCAACTGTGGCGATCTGTGCAGCTACGACAAGGCCAAGGCCAAGGAGCTCTACGACAAGGCTGGTGGCTACAAGGGCACCCTCACCATCGCCGTCAACGGCGACGGTGACCACAAGTCGTGGTCCCAGGCCGTGTGCAACGGCTGGAAGAACGATCTCGGTGTCAACTGCCAGCTCAAGGTGACCCCGGACTTCAAGACCCTGCGTGACCAGATCACCAAGCGTGAGATCCAGGGCTTCTTCCGCACCGGATGGCAGATGGACTACCCGTCGCTGGAGAACTTCCTCACCCCGCTGTACGCCACCGGCGGCTCCAGCAATGACGGCGAGTACTCCAACCCAGCCTTCGACAAGAAGCTCAAGGAGGCGGCCGCAGCCACCGACACCACGCAGTCCAACAAGCTCTACAACGAGGCCGAGAGGATGCTCGCCACCGACGTTCCCGCCATCCCGCTGTGGACCAGCTCGACGGCATATGGCTGGTCCGACAAGGTGGCCAACGTCAAGTTGACGCCGTTCGGCACCATCGACCTGACCTCCATCAGCGTGAAGTGAACCACTGACTCACAGGCGGCCCACCGTTTCGTGGTGGACCGCCTGTGCCCGCAAGGAAGACAACCATGGGTAAATACGTCGTCAGACGTCTGCTCCAGATGATTCCGGTGGTCATCGGAGCGACGTTCATCCTCTTCGCCCTCGTGTTCGCACTACCGGGTGACCCGACTGCCGGACGCTGCGGTGAGCGCCCCTGTCCACCGTCCTACGTGGCGGCATTCCGCGCCGAGTACCACCTGGACGATCCGCTGCTCACCCAGTACGGCATCTACCTGGGCAAACTGGTGCGCGGCGACCTGGGCACGAACTTCTACGGCAACTCCGTCACCGCGGAACTGTCGGTGCGCTACCCGGTGACGATCAAGCTGGCCCTCATCGCCATCCTGGTCGAGATCATCATCGGCATCGGTGCGGGCGTGTGGGCCGGCGTGCGTCGTGGCAGGTTCATCGACTACCTCATCCTCATCTCATCCCTGGTCGTCATCTCGATCCCCTCGTTCGTCATCGGCTCCCTGGCCCAGCTCCTCTTCGGCCTCAAGCTCAACTGGGCGCCCGTGACCGCCTCCGACGGCACCTGGAGACAGCTGATCCTGCCCGGATTCGTCCTCGGGGCGTTGTCGGTGGCCTACGTGGCCCGTCTGACGCGCAGCAACCTCATCGAGAACCAACGTGCCGACTACGTGCGCACCGCCAAGGCCAAGGGTCTGTCGGGATTTCGCACCGTGACCGTCCACACCCTGCGCAACTCGCTGGTGCCGGTCATCACCTACATCGGCTACGACTTCGGTGCCCTCATGGGTGGTGCGATCGTCACCGAACGCATCTTCAACATCAATGGCATCGGCAACTTCATCTTCCGTTCCATCAGCCAGCGTGACGGCGTCTCGGTGGTGGGTGCCGTCACCTGCCTGGTGCTGGTGTACCTGCTCGCGAACCTCATCATCGACCTGCTCTACGGGGTTCTGGACCCGAGGATCAGCCATGACTGAACACACCATTCCCGATTCGACCCTTGACACGACTGTCACCGCCGATCCGCAGGTGACCCCCGGGCAGCACACCGGGGAGAAGAAACCCCGCTCCCTCTGGAACGACGCATGGGACGATCTCAAGCACAACCCGCTGTTCTGGATCTCGGCGGTGCTCATCGTCATCTTCGTGCTCATGGCTGCCGCCCCCGGACTGTTCACCCGCACGAATCCACGGGCCTGCAACCTGTCCGCAGCACGTCACCTGCCCTCGGCGGTGCACTGGTTCGGCACCGACGTGCAGGGGTGCGACGTCTACGCACGCACCATCTACGGTGCCCGCTCCTCCATGCTCGTCGGAGTGCTCGCCACCCTGGGCACGGCGATCCTGGGCTCGATCATCGGCCTCATCGCCGGATTCCGCGGCGGCTGGTTGGACAGTCTGCTCTCGCGCCTGGGTGACGTCTTCTACGCGATCCCGCTCCTGCTGGGCGGCATCATCATCCTGTACACCTTCCCCAACAGGATCGGCACCCCGTACATCGTCATCGTCCTCAAGGTGGTCGGAGCCGTCGTCATCCTGGGATGGCCCTCCATCGCCCGGCTCATGCGATCCTCGGTGCTGCAGGTGATGCCCAACGACTACATCCAGGCCGCACGTGCCCTGGGAGCCAGTCCGTGGCGCATCATCACCCACCACATCCTGCCCAACGCGATGGCCCCGGTCATGGTGGTCGCAACGATCAACCTGGGAGCCTACATCGCCATCGAGGCGACGCTGAGCTACCTGGGCATCGGCCTGCAGGAACCTGCGATCAGCTGGGGAGTGTCCATCTCCGACGCCTCCGGCCTGGGATACGTTCGCTCCGCCCCGCACATGCTGCTGTTCCCCTCGCTGTTCCTGTCGCTGGCAGTTCTGGCGTTCATCTTCCTGGGCGAGGCGGCACAGAGCGCCTTCGACCCGAAACGACACTGAGAGGAGCACGACATGACACTGTCCAAGGCACGTCTGCAACTTGACCCGGTGGACGGAAAACTTCTCGAGGTCGACGACCTGCACGTCGAGTTCCGCACCCGCGACGGCATCGCCAAGGCCATCAACGGCGTGAACTTCTCACTGCGCGAGCGCGAGACCCTGGCCATCCTCGGTGAGTCCGGCTCCGGGAAATCGGTGACGGCCCAGGCGATCATGGGCATTCTCGACACTCCCCCAGCCCACATCACCGGCGGATCGATCACGTACTGCGGCATGGAGCTGCTCACCGCGCCGGCCAGGACGATGCAGGACATTCGCGGTGAACACATCGCGATGATCTTCCAGGACGCCCTGTCCGCCCTCAACCCGGTGTTCCCGGTGGGCTGGCAGATCGCCGAGATGTTCCGTCAGCACCGCAGGATGAACAAGTCCGACTCCCTGGAGCAGGCGGTGCGACTCATGGAGCGGGTGCGCATCCCGGCCGCCAAGCAGCGCGCCGGCAACTACCCGCACCAGTTCTCCGGCGGTATGCGTCAGCGCATCATGATCGCCATGGCGATCGCCCTCAACCCGCGAGTGCTCATCGCCGACGAGCCCACCACCGCCCTCGACGTGACGGTGCAGGCCCAGATCATGACCCTGCTCAAGGAGTTGCAGGACGAGGACGACATGGGCCTCATCCTCATCACCCACGACCTGGGCGTCGTCGCCGACGTGGCCGACGACATCGCCGTCATGTACTGCGGACGGCTGGTCGAGCACTCCGACGTCCACCGGCTGTACTCGAATCCGGCGCACCCGTACACCGTCGGACTCATCGACTCGATCCCGCGGCTGGACCAGCACGGCGACAAACTCTTCGCCATCGGCGGGCTGCCGCCGTCCCTGACGGATCTGCCCGCCGGGTGCTCGTTCCACCCGCGGTGCCGGTTCGCCACCGACGAGTGCCGGGTGGGAGCCGCCCCCGAGTTCCACGAGGTGGCCCCCGGTCGTCTCAGCGCCTGCCACCACACCGAGGAGGTGCTCCATGAGCGAGCCTGAATCCCGCAAACCCACCCAGTCGGCCCGCGAGCCCATCCTGTCGGTTCGTGACCTCAAGAAGCACTACCCGCTCAAGTCCGGCGTCATCAAGCACACGGTCGGCAGCGTCAAGGCGGTGGACGGGGTGAGCTTCGACCTCTACCCCGGTGAGACACTGGGTGTGGTCGGTGAGTCCGGGTGTGGAAAGTCCACCCTGGGACGGCTGCTCGTCGCCCTGGAGCAACCCACCGAGGGAAGTATCGTCTTCGACGGTCAGGACGTCACCCACGCCAAGGGTGCGCAGATGCGCAAGCTGCGCCGCAACATCCAGATCGTCTTCCAGGACCCGTACACCTCGCTGGATCCACGCAAGACGGTCGGTGACATCATCGGTGAGCCGTTCCTCATCCACCCCGACGTCGTCCCCCGCAACAAGCGCCGCGAGCGGGTCAAGGAACTGCTCGACCTGGTGGGGCTCAACCCCGAGCACATCAACCGTTACCCCCACCAGTTCTCCGGTGGCCAGCGTCAACGCATCGGGATTGCCCGCGGTATCGCGCTCAACCCCAAGGTCATCGTGTGTGACGAGCCCGTCTCGGCCCTGGACGTCTCGGTGCAGGCCCAGGTGGTCAACCTGTTGCAGGACCTGCAGAAGGACCTGGGGCTGTCGTACATCTTCATCGCCCACGACCTGTCGGTGGTGCGCCACATCTCCGATCGGGTGGCCGTGATGTACCTGGGGCGGATCATGGAGATGGGCGACGAACACCAGATCTACGAGCGCACGATCCATCCGTACACCCAGGCGCTCATGTCTGCGGTGCCGGTGCCCGATCCCGAGATGCGCGGCACGCGTCAGCAGATCATCCTGCATGGCGACGTGCCCTCCCCGGCCAACCCGCCGACCGGCTGCCGGTTCCACACCAGGTGCTGGCGGGCCCAGGACACGTGCGCCACCGACGACACCGAGTTGCTGCCGCGCAGCGACGGGGCCGGGGAGCACCTGTGCCGGTGCCATTTCTCCGCCCTCTTCGACAAGGCGTCGCTGGACATCACCTCCGACGATCTCAAGGGGTGAGGCTGGGGACAGGATTGCCCGCGGTATCACCCCAAGATCATCGTCGTGTGCCGAGTCTCAGCCCGGGACGTCTCGGTGCCGGCCCAGGTGGTCACCTGCTGAAGGACCTCAGGTGCGCGGCAGGCCCAGACGGGCAAGGGCGTCAGCGAGCCCGTCGATCTGATCGTCGGTGTGGGTGGCCATGACGGTGACGCGCAGGATCGCCCGGCTCCTGGGCACCGTCGGCCACCGCATCGCAGGGACGAACCAACCTTGTTCCCCCAGCTCATGAGCCGCCTGGACGGAAGCCGTCTCGTCACCGACCGCCACCGGGACGATGGGGGTGGGCCAGGTGTCGAGTCCCAGTCGGGTGGCCATCCGGTCGACATTGCGGTGCAGGTCCGGAACCGGGCTGTTCGGGCCGTTGAGGATGTCCAGAGCAGCCGTCAGGGCGGCACAGACTGCAGGGCTCGGGGCGGTGGAGTACACGTAGGGCCGGGCACGCTGACGCAACATGGCAATCACCGACTCACTGGCGAGTACCGCCCCACCCTCGGCACCGAGCGCCTTCGACCCAGTGACGACGAGGACGTCGGGCGGATCCTGCTGCATGCCGAAATGCTCGACGATTCCTCGCCCAGTGGCACCGACGGTGCCCAGACCGTGGGCGTCGTCAACCATGAGTGCAGCCCCGAAGCGGCGGCACAGCTCCGTGAGTTCCGGCAGTGGTGCAAGGGTGCCGTCCATCGAGAACACTCCGTCGGTGACGACGAGACACCGTTGCCCGTTCGCCTCGACCAGCATGGCCTCCAGCGCAGCGAGATCGCCGTGCGGGAAAACCGTCACCTCGGCGCCATGTGTCTTCGCCAACCGGCATCCGTCGATGAGGCTGGCGTGGTTGCTGGCGTCGGAGAAAATTCGCACCCAGGGCTCGGCCAGAGCGTGGAGTACGCCGGTGTTCGCGGCGAATCCGGAGCCGAACAGGATCGCATCTGGGTAGTTCAGGAAAGCCGCGAGGGTACTCTCGGCCTGCTGATGTGCGGTGCTCGTCCCAGTGGCCAGCCGCGATCCGCCCGATCCGACGCCGAAGATCTGAACGGCCTGACGTGCTGCCTCGGTGACTTCGCTGCGCTCGGCAAGACCAAGATAGTTCGAGGAACTGAACAGGATCCTGGGCTCACCGTCGACGATGGCACGAGGAGTCTGAGGTGAGGAGAACGTCGCCGGGTGACGCTCCAACCCACGTCGCTGCCAGTCCAGCACCGTGTGCGTGGCTGCGTCCTCGACCCACGTCATGCGATTCTTCCCTTCTGCGCTCCAGCTCACTGCCTGCTCCACCTCTGCGTACCTGCTACCGGTGTTTCTCGTCTCATCGTCCCAGGACGGGATGCCACGGATACCGTCACGTCAGCCTCAACGACTCAGGCCCACCGTCCCAGGAATGGAGGACCGGAAGTTGTTCATGATGATGGCACCGATGTCTTTGCCTCACTGCCCAGGGATGGGGACCCACCCCCGCCCGACAGCACAGCACTCTGTCCGGCAACTGAACGATCCACTCTCCCACCGCCCCACGGACGGATCACCAACGCGTGGGGAAACGTTGCAGTGCGTCAGGAAATGCTGGCATGACAAAATTGTCATCTGCCCAGAGGCATGCCCACCAGAATGCCTCACGTCCCGTCTGCCAGGTGCATTTGTTCACTGTTTCGCTGTAGTTGCCGTTCAGGAGGGCGGGGCACGACTTCGCCTACTTGCTCGAAATGATGCATAGCCTCACCTCACGCTGACGAAATCCCACCATCACCCGCGTCACCCTCGACGACCACCGGGGTGTGTTCCAGGTACTCGATGAGTCCTGCGACGTCGTCTCCCCGGACGAGGAAGACGCGTCCACCCTGCGCGGACCCGGGCTCCTTGATGTGGGGGAGGCGCTGGTAACCGTGTTGTGCAGTGGCGAGGTAGCCCGTCGTGTAGTCCGGATCGTCGGAGATGCAGATCTCGGCAAGCACGTCGGGGCGGTGGGCAACCTTCGCAGCGAGCACCTGCGCCTCGAGCACCCGGTGCTTTCCGCCGATCGGGTTGGAACTCGCCGCGTCCATGCCCGTCACTCGCACCCCGCGTTGTTGGTCAGGCTCCAGTCGCTGGCCGGTGGCGGCGTCCAGAAGTATTGCGCCACGCATGTCACGAGCCTCGGTGAGCAGCGTCCACGCCCGTTGCGCGTGCTCAGTCAGCGGAGCAAGAGCCGTCAGGACGGTGTCCCTGGCCTCCTGGGGTGAGGCGGTGGGCAGCACGGTCGTGGGCAGGAAAGGCACTCGCACGAGCTCACTCGCGTCGATCCGTCTTACCGTGAGGTGGATCTCATCCGGGTTCGCCTTGGGGTGAGCGAGCGCCCGGTGCCCCATGTCGGCGCACAACTGGGCCACCTCGTGCTCTTCCACGATCCGCTCGGCTCCAGAAACATGTCGGTCAGCCGCGCTGGCGCGCATTTTCACACTGTAGAGAGGCACGGCGTCATGATACGAGAGACAACTTAACAGCGTTCAGCTGGGGTGGTGCATGATCCGCCCGTGCTGCCTATCCCATGGTGAACATGATTGCCAGCCAGGCCGGGAGCCGCGGTTCCCACCTACCGCGCTACCCCACCTGACGCTCCCCACTCCCCCTCGTCTGCCCCTTCACCTGACACACCTGTCAATTTTCGTCAGCCCGGCCGATTACACATCATGTGACTACCTTCAACACCCGACAGGTGACGATTTTCTTCAGGTGGGTGAAGCTGCGTCGCTCCCCAGACTCACACCAGGGATCAGCTGACAAAAATGTTCACTCCACATGACAGCATCACCGTGCCGTCATGACACATCACCGTGTGCACCGCACCTCGCCAAAGCTGACTCCATCCCACTGCAACTTCCCGGACCAGTCTTCACCGCCAGTAGTTCCGGTCCCTGTCCTCACGCATCGTGATGCTCCCCACCAGACCGGGCCCAGGATCACATCGCCATGCCAGACAATTCTTGCCACCAGACCAGACAGACCTCACCCCTCACGACCGTTCTGCCTCGGGGCGTCAATTTTTGTCAGCTGCGTCCCACCTTCGTCACCGTGATGACCAAGCAGGGCCTGACGCGTCAAAATGTGCATCAAGGACGGGAATCAGACACCTTTCCACACTGTGGGAGATAGATTCGGCATATTGGCAAAGTCGCCTCACAGTTGGAGTACCAGTGACCACCACATCAACCACACCAACCATTCGATCGGTGGACCGTGCGCTCGACCTGCTCACCGCCGTGTGTGATCATCCGGGCATCACACTCAGTGAAGCTGCCCGCTCTGCAGGGCTGGCACCGTCAAGCGCCCTGCGACTACTGCGCACACTCACGGAAAGTGGCTACCTCTCGCGTACCCCCGACGGCCTGTACGACGTGGGCCCCGAGCTCATCCGCGTATCCGGTCGGGTGCTTGCCGACAACTCGCTACGTCGTCTGTGCCGCCCAACGATGACCCAGCTGGCCGCCGAGACTGGCGAGTCGGTGTATCTCTCGGTACGACACCATGACCGGGCCATCTATCTGGCCCTCGTCCCGGGTATTCGCGCTATCCAGCACCGATCCTGGGAAGGCCAGTCCATCTCGCTGGAGACGAGCGCCGCCGGAGCTGTACTCACCGGACGCATCGGGCAGGCACACTATGCCGTCATCACCTCAGGCGTGGAGAAGGACGTCGCCGGCATCGCAGCGCCCATCACCTTGCACGATGAGGTCATCGCTGCACTGAGCATGGTCATCCCCTCCTGCCACCTCAACCACGAACTCACCACCCGATACGGCACGATGGTGGCATCCTGCGCAGCGTCTCTGTCCAAGCTCATTGGCGACAATCCACCCCACCGGCGCCGGCGACAGAGAACACACCGACCGTCCGCCCGGGCCGAGGCAACTCAATCCGCCGCTGGACATGCGTCCCCCACCAACAGCCATCCCAAGTCGTTGGCACCATCCCTGTGAAACCACACCACCGGACCATGCCCCATGCTCATTCTCATTTCCCCTGCCAAGTCGCTGGACCTGCGCAGCCCAACCCCTGACCACCAGACGACTGAGCCCCGCATGCTCGACGACGCGACCCGTCTGGCCACGATCATGGCGGGGAAGACGACCGCGGATCTGCGCACGCTCATGGGCGTCTCCGAGGAGATCGCCACCCTCAACGTGGAGCGCTACCGCAACTTCCAGCCCGGCACCCCCGATGAGGCCCGGCCGGCCGCCACCACCTTCAACGGAGCCGTTTACCGCGGTATGGAGCCGCACCTCTTCACCACTCGGGACTGGACCGAGGCACAGAAGGTACTGCGTATCCTCTCCGGTCTGTACGGCGTGCTTCGCCCGCTCGACCGCATCCAGCCATATCGTCTGGAGATGGGAACTGCTCTGCACACCGATCGCGGGTCGACCTTGGTGGACTGGTGGGGCGAACGCATTCGCATGTTGCTCGAAGCCGACCTTACCGAGTCACCTGGCGCAAAGGTCATCATCAACCTGGCCTCGGCCGAGTACTTCCGTCCCGTCAAGGGCATTGACGCCGCTGTCATCTCGCCACGTTTCGAGTCTCGAGACCGGAAAGGCCGCTGGAGAGTCATCTCCTTCACCGCCAAGACGGCTCGGGGCCTCATGGCCGGATGGTTGGTACGCAACCGGGTACGCATCCCCGGCGCCCTCAAGAACTTCGACGTCGGCTGGCGATACCACGTGGAAGGCTCCACACCAGAAGTTCCAGTGTTCCGCAGGGAGGAATGACTCCCGGAATGCAAGGTCGACCTCACCAGCTGAGGTACATGACATGGCCCTCACGGGGACCCGATCCCCAAATTGAGCGCATGCCGGGGTGGGGCCCAGCCTTTCTGACCCTATTGCACAACTGAGCGAGCTCCCCCACTGGACGAGGCTCATGTGCTCGCTGGCAGATCCATCCATGATTTCGCCAGTGGCACGGCCTGTGAATGCTGCGAGTGTTCACACCTCGGCAGAGTGCCCCTGAGCGCCGGTGAACAAAAATGTCAGCCCGGCACTCCTCACCGCACAATACTGACGCACTGTCCGGGAGCGAGGGGATTCTGACGGATCATTCGAGCTGGTGGGTCCTGCCGCTCTGCGAATCCAACGTCAGTGGCGGCCCCCAGCTCACGAAGACCCGTCCAGGTCAAGCGCCCGGGACAGCATTCGGCGGAATTCCCGGCCCAGCACATTGCCGTGAGGCACCCCTGGAGGAACAGGTTGACGGATCCTCCTCGTCTTGGAGAGCCAGATCCTTCTCCCATGCCTCAGGAGAACAGGTCCAACCTCGCTCATGCGTTCCTGCCATAGCGTCGGTTGAATTTCTCCACCTGACCAGAGGTGTCGATGATTTTGGCTCGCCCGGTGTAGAAGGGGTGGCTGGCTGAGGTGATGTCGACATCGATGAGGGGGTAGGTGTTGCCGTCCTCCCACTCGATGCGTTTGGAACTGGTGGCAGTCGATCTCGTGAGAAAGGTCATGCCCGCTGAGATGTCTCGAAAGATCACCGAGTGGTAGTCGGGATGGATGCCCTGTTTCATCGTCGTCCTTCCAGCATGAGTTGTGTCTCGTCACCAGTACTATATGATACTGATTCTCATATGCAAGATACTGTGACAGGAGCTCCCATGTCCCGACGCTGTCAGGTCTGCGGCACCAGACCTGGATTCGGCAACAACGTCTCACACTCCCAACGCCGTACCAGACGTCGTTGGAACCCCAACATCCAGCGGAAGCGCTACTGGGTTCCGTCGCTGGGTAGGCGAATCACCCTCACCCTGACCCCCAAGGCGATGAAGGAAATCGATCGGCGCGGCATCGACGTCGTCGTTGCCGAAATGCTCACTCGAGGAGAGAGGATCTGATGGCCAAGAAATCCACACAGCTGCGACCCATCATCAAGCTGCGCTCGACTGCCGGAACTGGCTACACCTACGTCACCCGCAAGAATCGTCGCAACACACCAAGCCGTCTTGTCCTGCGAAAATTCGACCCCATCGTGCGCCGCCACGTCGAGTTCAAGGAGACCCGCTGATGGCCAAGAAGTCCAAGATCGCCGCACAGGCAAGACGCAAGAAGATGGTGGTCAAGTACGCCGAACGGCGTGCCGAGCTCAAGGCCTTCATCAAGTCGCCGACAGCCACACTGGACGAGCGGATGGAGGCGTCCCGCGCATTGTCCGCCCTGCCGCGCGACTCGTCACCGGTGCGGCTGCGCAACCGCGACCAGGTCGACGGACGCCCTCGCGGCTACGTCGGTAAGGCAGGAGTGTCTCGTATCCGGTTCCGCGAGATGGCACACCGCGGCGAACTTCCCGGAATCACGAAGTCAAGTTGGTGAGGTCATGGCAGTACCCAAACGCAAGAAATCCCGTTCAACCACCCGCCACCGGCGGGCACAGTGGAAGGCCTCAGCACCCAGACTGGTGGAGATTCACGTCAATGGCAGGACCCTGCGGGTGCCACAACATCTGGCCAAGGCCTACCGCTGCGGACTGATCTTTCCCGACGACTGATCGGATCGGTTGGTTCAGCACCGATCCTGCAGTTCCTCGTGGCAGAGCTCCAGGTGGCGAGACCTCGCTGCGGGCCGTGCTCTGAGGGTTGGTGAACAAAAATGTCAGCACCAGCCCGGTCGCGACAGAATTGTTGATTAACCGGCGTGTGACCGGGAATCCTCTAGGGTTGTCGCCATGAGCAAGCCTGAAGTCACCCTGCCCGATTCTGCCCCCGACGAGCTCGTCCTCGACGACATCACTGTCGGTGACGGCCCCGAGGCCTCTGCCGGCAACCTCGTCGAGGTGCACTACGTCGGAGTGGCCCTGAGCACCGGTCGCGAATTCGATTCATCGTGGGACCGCGGCGAGCCGTTGACCTTCCAGCTGGGAGCCGGTCAGGTGATTCCCGGATGGGATGAAGGTGTGCAGGGCATGAAGGTCGGCGGAAGACGCCGACTCGTCATCCCCCAGGATCTGGCATACGGTCCGCAGGGGATTCCCGGTGTCATCGCCGGCGGTGAGACGCTGGTTTTCGTCTGTGACCTCGTCAACGTCATCTGAGCCCAGAACATTGAATCTGCGGCCTTGCGCCGCGAACCAGAACACGCCCGTGCCCACGATGGGTACGGGCGCTGTCGTGTAAGACGTTGTCGCCATTCACCGTGTTGACTCCGCTAGGACATGGTCATCCAAAAACTGCCGAAAACAGCAGAACCGCCCGCTACCGTGCCCAGGGGCGCCCACCACCGAGCTCAGAAGTTCGTGTCCAAAAATGTCACCACACCGACCGCCCCGGCACGCAGGAGACCCCACCACCCCCCGAGGCGTCAAAAATCGCCCACTCGACCTCGCCACAGGCCCTTGGTGGGTACCGCGGCGGACATGGCCCTCCACTGGTCGACCTGCTCATTCCGCGTGGTGGCAGGGGAAAGTCCCAGCGGGCAAAGCTCCCCAGCGCCTCGGCGCCGGGCTTCCCGATCCCGACAGGGCCTCGGCGATGAACGCCGCCAGGCGTCCAGCCCAGCACATCGCCTGGCACCGTGACCTCTGCCTGCGGGGGTCCACGCCAACGAGAACACCCGGCATCGGTTGACCGTCGGGCCCCGTGGCCCCGCAGGGACCCACGAGCATCCGAGACTCTCTCCTGCTCCAGGATCTGCTGCCCCGAGGTCTGCAGGAACAGCACGCACCGCCACATCCGGTCACCAGCGTCAAAAAGCATCGGGCCACATCGTCGTCATGCACAACAGTGACGCCATCCCGGTGGTACCGTCAAAAATGTCTCAACGTGGAGACGACACCGGTCGGGCATCCCACCGTGGTCCACCACCGGCACATCTCACACGCGACCCCACGACCTGACAACATCTGAGGGAGCTGACCATGTATGACAACAGCAGCGCCGCCGAGGCCATGACCATCCGCCTCGACGCCGAATACCCGCCGGACCCCGTCTTCGAGCCGGGCATCCGTCGTGCCCCCTCACGTGGATTCCGGCTCACCGACGAGCAGACCCGCACCGCGCTGCGCAATGCCCTGCGCTATCTGCCTCCAGAACTGCATGAAAAGGCTGCTCCGGAGTTCCTCGAGGAGCTGCGCACCTACGGCCGCATCTACGCCTATCGGTGGCGCCCAGCCGGTCACATCAAGGGCCGTCCGATCGACGAGTATGAGGGCCGCTGCACCGAGGGCAAGGCCTTCCAGGTGCAGATCGACAACAACCTCGACTTCGACGTCGCGCTGTATCCCTACGAGCTCGTCACCTATGGCGAGACCGGGTCGGTGTGCCACGACTGGCTGCAGTACCGGCTCATCAAGAAGTACCTTGAACGGCTCACCGAGGACACCACCCTGGTCGTCATGAGTGGGCACCCGCTGGGCCTGTTCCCGTCGCGCCCGGAGGCCCCACGCGTCATCATCACCAATGGGCTCATGGTCGGTCGCTTCGACAACCAGGACGACTGGGAGCTCAGCGAGGAGCTCGGGGTCGCCAACTACGGCCAGATGACCGCCGGCGGATGGATGTACATCGGCCCGCAGGGCATCGTGCACGGCACCTTCAACACCATCCTCAACGCCGGACGTCTGCAGCTGGGTGTCCCCGACGACGGCGATCTGTCCGGGGTGCTGTTCGTCTCCTCTGGCCTGGGTGGCATGTCCGGCGCCCAGCCCAAGGCCGCCGAGATCGCCCACGCCGTCGGCGTCATCGCCGAGGTGGACATGTCGCGCATCCAGACCCGTCTCGACCAGGGCTGGGTGGGGCACGTCTCCGAGGACCTCGACGAGGTCTTCGCCCTGGCGCAGAAACACATCGCCGAGCGCACCCCCATCTCCATCGCCTACCACGGCAACATCGTCGATCTGCTGCAGTACGCCGTCGACCACGACATCGACGTTCCGCTGCTGTCGGACCAGACGAGCTGCCATGCCGCCTACGACGGCGGCTACTGCCCCCAGGGGCTGAGTTTCGAGCAACGCACCGAGCTGCTGGCCACCGACCGTGACGAGTACCGCCGCCGGGTCGACGCCACCCTGCGCAAGCACTTCGAGCTGGTGCGCACCCTCACCGAGCGCGGCACGTACTTCTTCGACTACGGCAACGCCTTCATGAACGCCATCTACGAGTCCGGTGTCACCGAGATCGCCAAGGGCGGCGACAACCGCAACGGGTTCATCTGGCCCTCCTACGTGGAGGACATCATGGGCCCCGAGCTGTTCGACTACGGCTACGGCCCGTTCCGCTGGGTGTGCCTGTCGGGCCGTCACGAGGACCTCGTCGCCACCGACCAGGCTGCAATGAGCTGCATCGATCCCGACCGGCGCGGGCAGGATCGCGACAACTACATCTGGATTCGCGACGCTGAGAGCAACGACCTCGTCGTCGGCACCCAGGCCCGAATCCTCTACCAGGACGCCAAGGGACGAGTCGCCATCGCCCTGCGGTTCAACGAGATGGTGCGCAACGGCGAGATCGGCCCGGTCATGCTGGGCCGCGACCACCACGACGTGTCCGGAACCGACTCCCCGTTCCGCGAGACGTCGAACATCAAGGACGGCTCCAACGTCATGGCGGACATGGCCACCCAGTGTTTCGCCGGCAATGCGGCACGTGGCATGAGCCTGGTGACCCTGCACAATGGCGGCGGCACGGGAATCGGCAATGCCATCAATGGTGGTTTCGGGCTGGTGCTCGACGGGTCGGAACGAGTGGACGCCGTCATCCGCAGTGGGTTGCTGTGGGACGTCATGTGCGGGGTGGCCCGGCGCGGTTGGGCACGCAACGAGCACTCCGTCGAGACGGCGAGGGCCTTCAACCGGGAGAGTCCGCAAGGCCACATCACCCTGCCCTATCTCGTCAACGACGAGGTCATCGACAAGGTGGTGTCGCAGTGAGTCTGGACGTGGTGGAACTCCTGGCGCAGATTCACGATCTGGGCCGGGCCGAGGACGGTTCCTACTGGCGATTCTCGCTCACCGAGGTCGACACCAGGCTGCGTTCCTGGTTCACCACCACGGCACGCTCGCTGGGGCTCACCCTCACCCGCGACGCCAACGCCAATCTCGTCGCCTGGTGGGGCGAGCCCGGACCGGGAGCGATCCTCACCGGGTCGCACCTGGACTCGGTGCCCGGCGGTGGCGAGTTGGACGGGCCGCTGGGGGTGGCGAGCGCCCTGGCAGCAGTGAGCATGCTGCAGGAGGCAGGTGTCGAGCCGCGAGTACCGGTGGGTGTCGTCGTGTGGACCGACGAGGAGGGCGGCCGGTTCGACATGCCCTGCCTGGGGTCTCGACTGGCCAGCGGGCAGCTGGACCCGGCTCGGGCCCGGGAGCTGCCGTGTCGTGACGGTGGCACCCTGGCAGAGGCCTGGCGTGCGGCCGGTCTGGACCCCGACGAGCTCGGCCCCAGCGACTGGGCTCGGCAGGCCGGAGCCATGATCGAGCTGCACGTCGAACAGGGTCGGGCGCTGGTGGACATGGGGCATCCGTTGGCCGTGGCCAGCGCGGTACGCCCCCACACCCGGCGTCGGGCGACGTTCACCGGCGTCAGCGATCATGCTGGCACCACCTTGCTGCCGTTTCGTCACGACCCGACGATTCCCCTGGCGCAGACCATCGTCGCGGCCCGTCGTACGGTGGCCGAGTCCGGTGATCCGCATGCCGTCGCCACCATCGGCCGTACCCAGCTGGAGCCCGGCGGCACCAACGTCATCGCCGGACGCGCCACCTGCTGGCTGGACTGCCGCACCGAGACCGACGAGATGCTCACCTGCATGGTCGACGCCATCACTGCTGCCTCCCAGCAGGCCGCCGAGGCGGAGGGGTGTCAGGTGAGTTGGCAGCGAGAGTCCCTCACCCCACGCACCGAGTTCGACGCGAGCCTCACCGCACGTGTGCAGAAGGTGCTCGAGGAGACGATCGGGAAGACGCCGGTACTGTCCACCGGGGCGGGCCACGACGCCGCCGTGCTGGCCGCCGATGTGCCCACGGCGATGGTTTTCGTGCGCAATCCCACCGGCTCCTCGCACACCCCCACCGAGGGCGCCACCGACGAGGACTGCCGCGCCGGGGCACGAGGGCTGGCGGCCGTGCTCGAGGATGTGATGCTCAACGGTGTGGTGGCAGGGAGTTCCTGCCGGGCCGAGGGGCTGGGCACCAGCAACGGGTGAGGCGTGTCGAGGATGCCCAGCCGTGGGAGCGCTGCCGGCTGGGCACCAAGCCGGAAGATCAGTCGAGGTGTCATGCAGCATCAAAGCACACCCCTACTCCACATGCTGGGCACCAGGCCAGGATTGACCGATCGAGCCCGGGGTGAGCATGCGTGGACGCAAAGACACGCCCGACAGGTTCTGGTGGAAAACCGGATCCCATGGGACCCGGAACCCAAGGAAGAGCTCGGTGACGCCGCCCGTCATGAATGTTGGGAGCACGGGCACGCATGACGTCCGAATCGCACGTAACGTATTCGTCGTCCTCTCGGAGGGGACGGCCACACGAGGACTGGATCCGTGAAGGAGCTGATCGCATGATCACGTGCCGTAGTGCACTGGTTGATGGCACGTTTCGCCGTGACGTCGCCATCGAGGTCACCGACGGGGTCGTCACGAAAATTTCATCCGCTGAGCGGCCGACGAGCCCGCCTGATGTCGACGGGGTCGTCGTGCCGGGATTCGTCAACACCCATTCCCACCTGTTCCACCGCGCGCTGCGTGGCGGAGCCCACGGCGAGGACTTCTGGAACTGGCGCACGACGATGTATCGGGTCGCCGAACGACTGGATCCCGACCGCTACCACGAGCTCGCACTCGGGGTGTTCGGTGAGATGTTGGACGCCGGCTACACCAGCGTCGGTGAGTTCCACTACATGCACCATCGCCCGGACGGGTCACGCTACCCACGTCACGAGATGGAGCTCGCCGTGGCCGAGGCCGCCCGGCAGGCCGGGATCCGGCTCACCCTGTTGGACACCTGCTACCTGCACGGCGGCTTCGGGCAGCCTCTGGAAGCAGGCCAGACGCGGTTCGGGGACGGTTCGGTGGAGGCCTGGGTGCAGCGGTGGCACGAGCTGGCCGACGCCCTGCCTGTCGATCCGCGAGTGCGACTGGGGGCGGCCCTGCACTCGGTGCGTGCCGTGGCCCCCGACGAGCTGCACCACGCCATTGCAGGCCTGCCCGCCGATGTGCCGGTGCACGTGCACGTCTCGGAACAACCAGCCGAGAACCGGGCCTGCCAGGAGGCGACCGGGCTCACGCCGACCACCGTACTGGAGCGGGCCGGGGTGCTCTCGGCTCGCACCACCGTCGTCCACGCCACTCACCTGTCCGACGAAGATCTCGCCATGATCGCCCGCACCGGCACCACGGTGTCGCTGTGCCCCACCACCGAGGCCGATCTGGCCGACGGCATCCCCCGCACCGCCGATCTCGTGGCCGCCGGGGTGCCGTTGGCGATTGGTTCGGATGAGAACGTCGTCACTGATCCATTCGCCGAGTTGCGCATGATCGAGTCTGGGGTCCGACTGAGCAGCGGTCGGCGTGGCGTGGTGAGCAATGAGCGGTTGTGGGGCAGCGGCGCACAGGTGCACAGTGTGCTGCCCGAGCTGGCAGCAGTCGACCCACAACGCCCCGGGCTACGGGTGGGCGACCCGGCCGACATGGTGGCGATCTCCCCCGACTCGGCTCGACTGGCCGGGGTGGACCCGCTGCGTTGGCCACTCACCGCGTCCGAGGCTGACGTCACTGCGACGATCGTCGCCGGGCAGCGGGTGCCCTCGCACTCCCCCGCAACGCTGCGCAGCGCACTGCACACCCTGTTCAAGGAGGATTCGTGAGCACCCTCATCACCGGAATCGGCACCCTCGTCACCAATGACCCGCACGTGCAGGACGGTTACGATGATGGTCACCCTGGCCCCGGAGTGGACGAGGCCTCCACTGCAGCTCCGGTCGGCTCGGCATCGCGCAGCGGGCGCACCGTCTCACACGACACCGACCCGCTGGGTCAACTGCACGGCGCAGCGGTCGTCATCGAGGAGGGTCGAATCGCCTGGGTGGGGCCTGCCGATCATGCTCCGGCTGCCGATGACGCCGTCGATCTGGGCGGGCAGACCCTCATCCCGGGGTTCGTCGACTCCCACACCCACCCGGTGTTCGCCGGGGACCGGGCCGACGAGTTCGACGCCCGCATGAACGGTGAGAAGTACGACGGTGGCGGGATCAGGCGCACCATGGCGGCCACCCGGGCTGCCAGCGACGCGGATCTGCACGCCATGGTCACCGCCGTGGTGAACGAGATGCTCCTGCAGGGCACGACGACGGTGGAGGGCAAGACCGGCTACGGTCTGGACGTCGACACGGAGGTGCGGATGGCACGCATTCTCGCCGAGACCGTCGACGAGGTGACATTCCTGGGTGCCCACACCGTGCCCCCGGAACACAGCGCCGACGAGTACGTCGATCTGGTCTGCGGGCCCATGTTGGATGCGGTACGTGAGAACGTCTCGTGGATCGACGTGTTCTGCGAGAAGGACGCCTTCGACGCCGAGCAGTCCCTGCAGGTACTGCGGACTGGCAAACGGGCTGGGCTCGGAATGCGGTTGCACGCAGCCCAGCTCAATCCGTCCTCGATCATTGCTGACGCCGTGGAACTCGGAGTGGCCTCGATCGACCACTGCACCTTCCTCTCCGACACGGACGTCTCGGCCATCGCCGATTCACACACCGTGGCGACCGTGCTGCCCGCGGCCGAGTTCAGCACTCGTCAGCCCTACCCGGATGCGAGCCGGTTGCTGAGGGCCGGGGCGACGGTCGCACTGGCCACCGACTGCAACCCGGGGACGGCGTTCACCTCGTCGATGCCGTTCTGCCTGGCGATCGCGGTGCGCGAGATGTCCATGACCCCCGAGCAGGCCCTGTGGTCGGCCACTGCCGGTGGCGCGGCAGCGCTGCGCCGTGGCGATGTGGGCGTGGTGCGACCGGGGGCCCGTGCCGATCTGGTGTCCGTGGCCGCACCCAGTTGGCTGCACCTGTTCTACCGCCCCGGGGTACCACTCATCAGCCAAGTGTGGCGGCGAGGTGTGTGCCATCAGATGGGGGCGGTCCCGCTCCCGTTCTGAATCGCTGGGCGCTGGAGGAGGGACCCTCCTCCAGCGCCCAGTCATCGACATGATCGGGTGCCGGGGCTTTCATCACCTGATTCCGTCTGGTTCCGCAGCGCAATGCCCCATCGGGATGCCCATCCACCGCACGCTCTTGTCCCTGCTCCCGCTCCTGTTGACATTTTTGTCACCACGCTGCCAGTGGTCGCACCACGGTGATGATCCCCAACCTCGCGCGACTTTTCTCGCAACCACAGAGAAAAGGGCCCGCCCTCAACCCCATGTGCACAACCATCCGATCTGACGATTTTTGCCACCCCCACATCAACACCAGCACCACGGTGATCCTCCCCAGCTCCACGTGACATTTTTGTCACCAGCCCAACCACCGCCACACCACAGTGACCAGCCGCAACGCAGCCTGACATTTTCAACAGCCACCCCAGTACCCCGTCCTCACCAGGCCCCGGCTCGCGACGATTTCTGTCACCACGCCGCCGGTGACCCCACCGCAGTGCTCCCCACCAGCCCCACGCGACATTTTTGTCATCTAACGACCGGTGGCAGCACTGCAGGTGTCCTGAGCCCCCTCACGTGACATTTTTGTCCCCCCAACCACTCGCTCGACGAAACAGCCACCTCGACCGCCCCTCGTCGGTTACCGTCAATTCGTGTCACCAGGCTCGCCAGTGTTGGCGTGCCATCACCCAGGAGGTTCTCATGCCCGTTCTCATCGGACCCGATCTCACCTTCGCCGATGTCATTGCCGTCGCACGCCACGACGAGCCGGTCGAGGTGAGTGAGCAGGCCTTGACCGCTGTCGACCGAGCTGCCGACCACGTCGCCCAATTGGCGGATGACGTCGTCCCGCACTATGGGATATCCACCGGATTCGGAGCCCTGGCCTCCAAGCGAGTGCCAGTGGAGCAGCGGGCCATCCTGCAACACTCCCTCATCCGTTCCCATGCGGCCTCCACCGGCGCCGAGGTGGAGCGTGAAGTGATCCGTGCCATGATGCTGCTGCGTCTCAAGACGATGGCTTCGGGCCACACCGGGGTACGCCGCGAGGTGGTGTTGGGCTACGCAGCGATGCTCAACGCCGGAATCACCCCCATCACGGGCGAGTATGGATCGCTGGGCTGCTCGGGTGATCTGGCACCCCTGGCCCACGCCGCCCTGGCCCTCACCGGCGAGGGAATCGTGCGAGACAAGGCCGGTACCCAGATGCCAGCCGCCGAAGCCCTGGCAGCGGCCGGCCTCGAGCCAATCACCCTGCGTGAGAAGGAGGGGTTGGCTCTCATCAACGGCACCGACGGCATGCTCGGTCAGCTCATCCTGGCTCTGACAGACCTCAACACCCTGGTGACGACGGCCGACCTCACCACCGCCATGACGGTGCAGGCGCTGTGCGGCATCGACGCGGTCTTCGCCCCCGATCTGCAGGCACTGCGCCCACACGAGGGGCAGAAACTGTCGGCAGCCAACATCGCCGCGCTGCTCAAGGACTCACCTCTCATCCAGGCTGGCAAGAGTGAGGAGTCCAAGCGAGTGCAGGACGCGTACTCGCTGCGCTGCGCCCCGCAGGTCACCGGCGCGGTGCGTGACACCATGGCGCACGCCGCCCACGTGGCACAGGTGGAGCTCGTCTCGGCCATCGACAACCCGGCTGTCACCGACGACCTTCGGGTGGAGTCCAACGGCAACTTCCATGGCGCCCCGGTGGCCTATGTGCTGGACTTCCTGGCGATCGCGGTGGCGGATCTGGCGTCCATGAGTGAGCGCCGCACCGACCGAATGCTTGACCCGGCCCGCAGCCGTGGTCTCAACGCCTTCCTGGCCAACGACCCGGGCGTCGACTCGGGCTACATGATCGCCCAGTACACCCAGGCGTCGATCGTCTCGGAACTCAAGCGACTCGCGGTGCCCGCCTCGGCCGATTCCATCCCCACGTCCGCCATGCAGGAGGACCACGTCTCGCTGGGGTGGTCGGCGGCACGCAAGCTGCGTCGTGCGGTGGATGGCCTGGGCAAGGTGCTGGGTGTCGAGGCGCTCACAGCGGCTCGAGCCATCGACATGCGTGGTATCGGAGCCTCCGAACCGGTTGCTCGGGTCATCAAGCTCATGCGTGAGTCCCTGCCCGAACCCGGACCAGACTCATTCTTGGCCCCGGACATCGCCGAGGCGGATCGTCTGGTGGCCAGCGGCAAGCTGGTCGCAGCAGCTCTGGAGTCCGTCGAACTGAACTGATCTGTGTGCGGTCCGAGACACGGGCTGCCAGAAGGCACAGTGACTGCCACCATCGATTCGATCGACGAGGTTGCCGGCGCTGACGAGCCCCGGCAACTGCAGCACACCATCTGACAGCCACTTCCACGTGGTCCGAATGACACCGCGTCCAGGCCCCCAGACGGCTAGCTGTGGCCGCTTCCGGGGACGAGCTTGGCAGCCGCGATACGCAATTCGGGTAACCATCTCTGAAGGTCCGGGGGCAACACCGGGCTCAGACTGCCGACCGGCGTCCGGCCACTGCCCGACATTCGATCCGGCCCGGGAATCCCGTGGATCATCACAAGGTTGGTGCCCATCGCCCAGATGGGGCATCGCCCGCACCAGCCGATGGCACCAGCCTGGCCAGGGCGGGCCGCTGTTCATGCAGCAGGCGGGGTTGCGCCGGGCAATGCAGCCGAGCCGCGCCCACCAGACTCCCCCTGCAGCCAGGCCCATCCGTCACACCGCGAGCCGCTGCGCCTCCACCCGCTTGCGCCACATCATGGCGAGGCTGGTGGGGGCAGCCATGATGACGAACGAGAACCACGCCGCCGTCAACCCACCACCGGCAGAGACGATGATCCACGCGATGACGACGACCGTCCAGTTGGATATCGCCTCGACGATGAGCGGGCTCATCGGGGCACGCATGGCACGCAACGCACCGGAGTTCTGGATGGTGAACGCCCAGAACGGCTGGGCAAGCATCATCACCGGTAGGGTGCGCACGGCAATGTCGACGACGACCGGGTCGGTGGTGAAGACGTGAACCAGCGGCTTGGCGAAGATCGCCACGAGGACGCCTAGCATGACGGCAACCCCGAAGGCCCACCGCTCGGTACGCCCTGCCACCTGACGAGCCAGCGCCGGGCGTCCGGCACCCAAGGCCTGCCCGACCAGGGTGGTCGTGGCGATCATGAGGGCCAGGGCTGGCAGGAAGACGAGCCCCTGCACGCTCATCTGCACTCGTTGGGCGGCCATGGAGGCGGTGCCCAGCCGCGAGACGACCATGGTGAACACCAGCCACGCCGTGGAGATGACGAGCTGCTCCCCGGCTGCGGGCAGCCCCAGGTGCAGGATGGCCTTGGCCGCGTCCCACCGTGGTTTCCAGGACACGAGGATGGTGCCCACCGGACGGCTGAGACTCACCCCGGCTCGACCACGGGCCATGAGCCACACGAGGACGACGAGTGCCAGAGTGCGCGAGATCGCCGAGGCGATGGCGGCCCCGGTGACGCCGAGTTCGGGAGCGCCCCAGTGCCCGTGGATGAGCACGAATGCGAGCACCATGTTGACGACGTTGGCGCCGATCGTCACGTACATCGGGGTGCGGGCATCACCGGCACCGCGCAGCACCCCACTGGACATCATGAGCATGGCGAGCACCGGCACGGCTCCCAGCGAGACCGACAGGTAGCTGGCCGTCATGGCCGTGGCGTCAGGTGGCAGACCGAAAATTCCCGCCAGGCCGGGGGCGAGGATCACTCCCATGACTGCCATCGGGGTGAAGATGATGAAACTCCACATGAGTGCCTGCCGGGCCAGCCGGGTGCCCTCGGCCGGATTGTCGGCACCCACCGCGTGGGCGACGAGGATGGAGCCGCCGGTGGACAGCCCAGCCAGCGCCGAGAGCACGATCTGCATGATCTGGATCGCGGCACCAGCACCGGCCAGGGCCGCCGCCCCCAGCGCCGCCACCAGAATGGTGTTGACGATGTCCAGGCTCATCTCGAGCAGGTTCTCCCCGAAGATCGGCAGGCTCAGGAAGATGATGCGCCTGCGCAACGCCCTGGGGTCGGCCAGGGCGCGGGCCTTGACGACCTGGGGGTCGGGGGAACTGGTGTCGTCGACGCCTGGGGGCAGCAGCGGCTCGTTGAGAGGTTTCTTCTCGATCATGGCTCCAGGGGCAGGGCTCGGGGGAAAAGGCTCAGCGGACGATGTCGCCGTGGACCAGTTTGATGAGCCGATCCAGCACGCCTCCGCCGGAGGCGTTGGATCCGTTGTGCTCGTACTGGCTGGTCACCCACGGGTGCATCCCGGGCAACAACGCCGCGGTCTGCAGGGAGTATTCCCGTGGTACGTAGGCGTCGTCATGGTAGATCGCAGCGGCGCACGGCACCTGGCTGGCGGCCAGGGCGTCAGCGTCGTACAACGTGGGCCAGGGGTGCTCGGCGATGATCTGGGCGACGTCCTTCCACGGCTGCAACGAGGAGTCCTCGTCGAACCATTCGGGCATGACGTGTTCGCCGGTGAGCAGGGTGGGGTCGTCGTGGAAGGCCTGCGGCAGGCAGCGGGCAGCGGCCCAGTTCGTCGTGACGCCGTCGGCGTAGGAGGATTCGTGGATGACGGTGTAGAGCACGTTGCGTCCACCGAACGGCAGCAGGTCTGCCAGGTCGTGACGAAAGCAGCGGCTGGTGGACTCGTACTCCAGCAGGTAGTGCAGTTTCTCGGCCCCACCGGATCCACCGAGCAGGTGGCCCAGGGAGCGCACTCGTGACGGGCCCACCGGGTCGCCGTTGGGGGTGCGCAGTTCACCGCTGGCGGCAAGGTCGAGGACGGCACGCATCCGGTCCCGGTCACCGGGGAAGCGCCGGTAGTACTGCTCGGACTTGGTGCGCATGGTGTGGTAGCAGGTGGTGTAGATCTCGTCGGCACTGCGGCCGACGGCCGACAGCCCACCGGTGAAGTAGCCAGCCAGTAGGGATGACGAGTGCACCGAGAGGTAACGCAGCATGGTGAACCCACCGAATGACTGGCCGAGTGCTGCCCACTGCTCGACTCCCAGGTGGCGGCGCAGGTCTTCACAGTCCTCGACGATCTCGTCGGCTCGCAGGTGGGTGAGGTACTCGGCCTGGTCGGCTGCCGAACCGACCGGTTCGCTCACTGGCGACGACAGCCCGGTGCCGCGCTGGTCGAGCAGGACGAGGCGGTAGTCGTCCAAGGCGCGACGCAGCCAGCCGGGAAATCCGGGGTCGACGAGGGCGGGGCGTGGCGACTCACAGCCTGGCCCGCCCTGCAGGAAGACGAGCCACGGTTTGTCCTGGTTGTGCCGGGTGGAGACCAGTCGGGCGTAGATCTCGATGGTGCGAGGGTCGGAGTCGTCGAAGTGGTCGAGGGGGACGGTCAGCCGCACGTCGTCGGTCAGCAGGCCGGGGATGCTCGTATCGCTCATGGCTCGACTCTAGTTGTTTGCGTCGGACGGCGAGGGGACGGCCATTTCCCGATATCTGCGTGGGAATCGTGATCGTTGTGGAAATCACGCTGTCCCGGTGTGGGGGCAGACGAGTTCGGGCGCCACCGCACTGTTGCCGCACCTTGTGGGTTCGTCAGCGGTGGCCGAGTGCACCTTCGACCTCGCCCCGGGATCGCATCCGTACTGGCGGGGGCTGGCACCGTACGACATGGCACACGACATGAGAAAAGGGGCCGCACCCTGAGTGGATGCGGCCCCGGCAATCGGCAGGTCTCAGAACGACCTGGTCATTCTGATCCCCCTACCCCAGACGAATCAGAATCCGGTGGCGGGCAGGCCTTGCCCCTTGGCAGCAGGCGTCGCGCCTCTGCCCACACCAGCCTGGCCACCGTGCGACACCTCGGCCCCGCCTCCGAACGAGGTCTTGAGGTTGAGTTCCGGAAGTTTGAATTCTCCCTCATGATGGGCATTCCCCTCCATCTTCAGGTGGGAACTCCCGCCGAAGTCGAGAGGTTTCAGATGGAGATCGCCGCCGAGATCAAGATGCTTCAGGTGTGGCAGTGGGAGACCCTTGAAGTGCAGGCCGCGCACCGTAACACGCTTGTCGTAGTGCACCGACATGTGGAGGGTACCGTCACCCCGGTCCACGGCGCAGTCGCCGGTGAAGTCGATGACGAGGTCATAGTGCTTGCCGGGGGTCAGTCGGGCGAGGCTCACGTCCACCGATCCCTTGCCGGTCTCGTTGATCCTGGCGTCCCCCCAAGCCACGGCCCGGGGGTCGTGGCCCTTGTCGGGATTCGTCCCCGCCGGAACGATCTGCCAGGCCACGGAGCCGCTGAACACACGCTTGACGCTTCGGTCGCCCTTGTTGGGCGAGAGGAGGTCGTAGTTCACCTGCACGGTGAGGTTGGACCGATCCACCTTGACGTCCTTGCCCGCCTGGAAGTCGCCGCCACCTGCCGAGAGGGAGACGTTGACGTCGCCATCGGCAACCTCACCGTCCTCTGAGTCATCGGTGCCATGCCCGGCACCAGTGACGTCGTCGTTGCCGGCCGGCAGATCGGACGATGTGTTGCTGCTGGGGGGCTTGATGGTGGTGGACGATTCGCTGTGGGGGAACAGCTCGGTGGTGCTCTCGGCCTCGGGCGAAGCGGACACGGATGTGGCGGTCGCGGACTCCGGACCCTCATCGGCGCTGGCTACGGCCGCGCACGACAGTGAACCGAGCAGGGAGAGGGACAGTGCAGTCGCCACTCCCACACTTCTGCGCGCCTTGAGCTGCTTCATACGAAATCCTTCCACGGGTTCAGGGGGGATCGAACACCCCTGTCAGACATTCAAGCTCGCTGCCGGTGCGTCTGCAACTGTATCGGGCTCCCCGCCCATACCGAGCTGCTCGGCGACGTGATCCACATCCTTGTCCCCACGCCCGGAAAGATTGACCACCAGATAGGAGTCACGCGGCATCGTCGGAGCCATGGCCATCGCATGAGCAACGGCGTGTGCCGACTCCAGAGCCGGGATGATCCCCTCGGTACGGCTGAGGCGGAGGAAGGCGTCGAGCACTTGGTCGTCGGTGATCCCCACGTACTCGACCCGCCCGACCTGGTCGAAATAGGCATGCTGCGGTCCCACGCCGGGGTAGTCCAACCCGGAGGCGATCGAGTGGACGGCGTCCGGCTCGCCCTGGTCGTCGACGAGCACCTTGGTGCGCATACCGTGCAGGACGGCGTCAGTACCCTTGGCGATACTCATGGCGTGCTCACCGCGCTGCTGGCCGCGTCCGGCCGGCTCGATGCCAATGAGTCGCACGTCCGCGTCGTCCAGAAAGGCGGTGAAGGCACCCATGGCGTTCGAGCCGCCGCCCACACAGGCGACGACTGCAGCCGGGAGCGCCCCGCGGGCGGCAAGCAGTTGGGCGCGCGCCTCGCGTCCGATGACCGTCTGGAAGTCGCGCACCATCGATGGGAATGGATGCGGGCCGACGACCGAGCCGATGGCGTACAGGTGGTCATCGCAGTTGCGGGCATAGACCTCGAATGCGGAGTCGACGGCCTCCTTGAGGGAGCGCCCGCCGGTCTCCACGGCGACGACCTTGGCCCCCAGCATCTTCATGCGCACGACATTGGGGTGCTGCTTGGCGACGTCGATGGCACCCATGTGAATCTCGCATTTCAGCCCGAGCAGCGCGGCTGCGGTGGCCAGTGCGACGCCGTGCTGACCCGCACCGGTCTCGGCGATGACGGTCGACTTGCCCATGCGTTTGGCGAGCAGGGCCTCTCCGAGGCAGTGGTTGATCTTGTGGGAGCCGGTGTGGTTGAGGTCCTCACGCTTGAGGACGATCCGTGCCCCACCGAGTTCCTCGGAGAGTCGGTCGGCGAAGGTGAGGGACGACGGACGTCCGACGAACTCACGCAGCAGACGCAGGTACTCGGCGTAGAACTCGGGGTCGTTGCGGGCCTCGTCATATGCCTGGGCCACCTCGGCCATCGGCCTCTCCAGGGCAGCGGGCAGAACACTGCCGCCATAGCCACCGAAGACTCCGTCGGCGGGCAGTGTGAGGTGTGGGGTGGTGACGACGTCGCAGGCCTCGGCGATGGTGCGTGGGACGGCGTCGGTCACCGGTGCGGCCTCACCGGCATTGGCAGCGCAACAGGCATTGGCGGTGTCGATGGTGGTCATGGGGGTCTCCTCGGAAAATGCGTCCGGGGGCCCGCAGACACAGGTCGAGCCGCCCGGAATGGGGCGGCTCGGTACTTTTCTCAGTGCACGACAAGATCCGCCCTCAGGCGGACCACCACTGCCGTGCATTGAACTTCATGACCGAAACCATAACCTGTGTCTGTCGAAGCGGAAACCCCTGATCCACATGGTGAGACGACTGCTCTCCCGGTTCGCATGCTGGCCCCCGATCCGCATCTTCTGAGGAGCTGCCTACGACGACCCGATCAGAACTCCCGAGTGCCCAGAACCACGGCTCCCGTTGCCCAGGATTGCACAAAACCACTCCTGCCACTGTGCCCGGGCAATTGCCTGGACGTGGCCATCCCCGGGTGCTGGCACTGGCAAACCGGTGGGTACTCGATCCCCACTCGCGGCGCTACGGACCCGTTGCGTCCAGTACCGTGCGGATCCCCAGCTGCTGGCCTGCGCGGGAGGGATCCGCCTGGAACAGTGCTCAGCCCTTCGCCGGACCGTCGCTGTTGATCGTGATGTCCCAGTTGGGGGCGTCGCGCACATAGGCACGGTCCTCGTAGTCGACCTCGCCCCTGGAGTCATCCGGCGCATCACCGTCGTCCTCGGTCTGCTCGCCCACGGACCGTTCACCCTGATCGGCATCAGGCTCAGGTGCGTCGACGGTGTCGAGCTCATGCACCTTGCCGTCAGCGTCCTGCCAGCAGACGACCTCACGACGCACCGGCACCTGAACTGGCACCTGCACCGTCACCATCTCGGTGACGACGTACTTGCGCAGCTGTGCCTCGGCCGGGAGCCCGAGCACCGCACGCTGCGCGGCCTCCACCGATGAATCAGCCTGGCCGTCCTGCTGCTCAGTGCTGGCGAGCTGCTCATCGTGGGATTCGGTCTCGTCCTCATCGGTGTCCTCGGGCTCATCGTCGTCAGCAGCCCCGGACGTGGCCGACGGTACGGTACCCGGCACGACGAAATCGTACGGGGTGAACACCCGCGGCGGAACCTCATCGGCCTCGTCCTTTGAGCTCTGCGCGGGAGGCTCCTCGTCGACGCTGTTGAAGGGCTGCTCAGCGTCCGGGCCGTCCTCGTCGTGGCCGGTCTGGTGCGCCTCACTGGACGTGTCGACCCCATTGTGTGGTTCATCGGAATCGCCCTGCAGCAGGCCGTAGTGACGCCGGATCTCCTCCTCCGACGAGGAGCTGAGGTCCTCGTCGGTGTGCGCCACCGGTGCAGCCATCATGAGCTGCCTGTCGTAGGGCATGCTCACCGTCTCCTCGACGTACCGGCCCTCGTGGGCTGGGACGAAGTGCTGCTCACCAGACTCGTTGATGACGGTGATGAAAGTTGCCGCCCCAGTGGAGTCGCCGGCAAAAATCTGCTCGACGGTGCCCACCTTGACCCCAGCACTGTCGACAACGTCAGCATCGAACAGCTCACGGAGATTCCCCGGATCCATGGCACTGATGTCCATGCGCATTCCTCTCGTCGGGCCTGGTTCGGCCGCTCAACCGACAGTTTTCGTCTTCACTGTGTCACGTCAACCCCCATGACGGCGATCTAGCGCGCCGAAAAAAGTCAACATCGCTGCACAATCGTCACTCCGGTGCCCTCGCCGTCGACCTGGCGACATTTTTCGCACACCCCGGCGATGTCAGGATGGCCCGGCCCGATGCCCGGAGCTCGACTCGATACCAGGGCGGGATTCGATACCAGGACGAGACCCAATGCCCGGAGCCCGACCTCGAGCCAAGATGAGACCCAACCGGGTGGCTGGAGGGGGCCCGACCGGGTCGCCGACTGGGGCTCGCCCCGTGATTCCTGCTGGGGCCCGCCCTGATTCTGATGAGGGTTCTGAATGAGTTCCGCCGGAAGAGGATGGGGTCTGACGGATGATGGGTTCCGACAGGATCATCAGCACGGTGACCCGACGTCTGCCCACCTGTGAAAAATCGTCACCCCGCCCATGGGTGCCGCAAAAATGCTCACGCCAAAGCTCACGGGAGGTGACTACTCACGGAAGGGGTGCCGGATGGCCCCAACGGACGCACCTTGACCACTGATGGCCCCAACGGATACACCCTGAGCACGGATGGCCCACCGGATGTTCCTTGAGCAGTGCTTGTCGAGAGTTCCTTCCGGCGATGGACACGCCGTCATGACAGCAGATCTCGAGCCCATTCTGAATCGTGATCCGCCGACATCCCGGCACAGATCACCCGGCAGACGTGAGTGTTGGGCAGATACCGGTAGAATGGCGATGTGATCTTCAAACGAGTTGGTGACAGGCGCCCCTACCCGGACCATGGCTACACCCAGAAGCAGTGGTCCGAGATCCCGCCGGTGCAGGTGCGACTCGACCAGCTGACCACGACCAAGAGCACCTTGGACCTCGACAACCTGCTCGAGGAGGATTCCACCTTCTACGGCGATCTCTTCGCACATGTCGTCTCGTGGCGCGGTGAGCTCTACCTGGAGGATGGCCTGCACCGCGCACTGCGCGCCGCCCTGCAGCAGCGTCAGACCCTGCACGCACGCATTCTCGACCTGGACTGATCCGCGCTCATGAGCTCGAGAGCCCGTCACGTCCTGCACCTGGTGGCAACCCCCATCACATTGCTCATCCTCGTCGCCATCCTTCTGGTGGCCGCCAAACTGGGCATACGAGCACTCACCGCTCCCCCACCCAGCGCGAAGATTCCGCCGTGCGTGTCCACCGACGTCGGCGGCACCCTCAAGTCCTCCGACATCGTCGTGTCCGTGTTCAATGGAAGCCACGAACGCGGCCTGGCTGGCAAGGTGAGCAAGCAACTCACCCAGAAAGGTTTTCAAGAGGGTGAGGTGAGCAACACCGACGAGCGCATCAAGCAGACGATCATCGTCGGGCACTCCAAGGACGATCCACAGGTGAAGCTCATCGCGGCGTTCTTCCCCAAGGCGATGTTCCGCGCCGATCCCGATCGCCCCGACCATGCCGTGCGGGTTCTCGTCGGCAGCGATTTCGGTGGGTTCAACGCCAAGGCAGCCACCTCGATCCCGGTGAGCGGCCCAGTATGCCTGCCGCCTGCTGAAGGCCTCGCCTCACCCAGCGCCACTCCGTCCGAGGAAGGCTGAACGAGCCTCCCATCCCGCACCCAGCTTGATCCTGCACAGCTCACGGGGAGCTTGCCGCCGCCGATCGCCCCCACATCTCCTTGGTTCAACTCACACTTCTGCCACACGAGACCAGACACGTTCGGTGCCAACCGGCGCGACCGATTTGGGCTGGCCCACGACCAGGTGAGTGGGGCACAAATCCCCACACCTGGCCGTCCCGACGGCAAGAAGATCAGGGGTGATCCTCGGAGGGCTTTCGCGGTGAAAGCCCCGGGGGACGGCCCGTGAGACCCGAGCAGCGGGGAGCTGAGGGGTGGTCCGTGAGACCCGAGCAATGCGGAGCTCAGAGGTGACCCGCACGACCCCGAACAACGCGCAGCCGAGGAGCGATCCGCAAAACCCGAACAGTGCGGAGCCGAAGAGGACTCGCAATACCCCAGCAGTACAGAGCTGAGACATAATCCGCAATACCCCAACAGTGCGCACCGAGGGGATCAATGGCACACAGTTGGTACGGGCGCTGGGCCGTTCCCCCTGTTGAGCGGTCCGCCCCGGTCTGTCAGCCCCGAATCTTTCAGTCTCGGTCTGTCAGCTCTGGTCTGCCTGCCCCTGATGCCCTGAACCACGTGCCCGGTGTCCTGAATCACGTGGGGTTTGACTGCCCTGATCACCCGACCCCCTGAGGCACCGAGCGGACCGGCCATCGTGGCCAATCTCCGTGAGTTGCTCGGCGACCGCATGGCGCTGTGCCGACGGGGTGACGATGAGCAGCTCGTCGTTGGCCAGAAGAGACGTGTCCGCCCCAGGGGCGAAGGACTGCTCGCCCCGAATGATGAGTGAGACGATGGTGTTGGTCGGCAGCTGCAACTCACCAACCGTGGTTCCAGACAGCTGCGACCCGATCGGCACGTTGACCTGGATGAGTTCGGCGTCGACATCTCCCAGTGGCGCCACCTCGATGTCGACGTCCTTGACGGCCGAGGCGTCGACCAGTCCGAGCAGTGCTCCCACCGTCGGCAGGGTCGGCCCTTGGGCAAGGACGCACACGACGACGAGCACCAGTACTGCGTCGAAGATGCGGTCGGCACCGACGAGGTCGTCCGAGATGGGAATCGTCGCCAGAATGATCGGCACCGCCCCGCGAAGACCGGCCCACGACAGGAACACCTGGTGCCGCCACGGAGTACGGAACCAGACCGTGCTCACGAACACCGCCAGCGGGCGTGCCACGAGGGTGAGGAACAGACCGATGACCACTCCCTGCAGCACCGGCACCCAAGTCAGCCGGTCCGGGTTGGCCAGCAGCCCCAGCATGACGAACAGGCCGATCTGGCAGATCCATCCCACACCTTCAGCGAACAACTCGGTGGCATGTTGGTAGGGCAGATCGGAGTTGCCGATGACGACGGCAGCAACGTAGACGGCTGCGAACCCCGAGACGTGTGCCAACACCGCCAGCCCGTAGGCGAGCGACGCCCAACACATCGCCACCACTCCGTACAGGCTTGAAGAGGGAAGTTTCACGCGACGAGTGACATGCGACCCGAGCCATCCGACGAGCAGACCCACGAGAACACCCGCCGCCAGTTGGACGGCGATCGAGACGATGAGCCCCCAGACTCCTCCGGGAAGAGGGTCGCCGGTCGCCATGGCCGACAATGCGACGACGACGAGCACCGTCGGGGCATCGTTGAGCCCCGACTCGGCCTCCAGGATCGACTTCAGACGGGAGGGAAGCGACACCCCACGCAGGATCGAGAAGACGGCAGCCGAATCGGTGGGGGCGGTCACGGCACCCAACAGGGCGGCAACCGTCCAGTCGATGGAGAAGGCGCAGTGGCAGAACACTGCCATGACCTCGATGGAGGTTGCCGAGCCAACCGTGGCCAGGAGCCCGGCCGGGGCCAAGGCCGGCCTGATCTCGTGCCATCTGGCAGAGAGCCCACCCTCGGCCAGGATGAGCGCCAACGCAGCCAGCCCCAGGCCACGAGCAAGCTCCGGATCGTTGAACTGCACCCCGAACCCTGCTGGCCCCAGCATCATGCCGATGAGCAGGAAGAGCAGCAGCGTCGGCAGCCCGAGACGACTCCCGATCCGAACCGCCAGGGCAGCGAACAGGATGATGACCGCGGTGAGCAGCAGGGCAAGGTCGAACACGGTCATGGAGGTATTGTCCCCCATCCCGCGCCTCGAGCACGAGTCGCAGAAGCTGATTTCGCCATGAGGTGCCCACGACGCGAGTCGAGCGGGCATGGAACCGTCACGTGGGACGTCTGCGCCGCCAATCACTGACTATCACTGACGCGGGGGAAACCTGGAGCAGCTGGACAGGCACGGGAACCTGGAACCGCTGAGCAAGCACAGATCTCTCTCCCCCCGCCCCTCTGGGCGCAGTGATCGCCACCTGGGATGTTGTCGAGGCGAGCAGCCGTCCGTGATTCTCATCACTCCCCCGGAATGTCCACATACCGTGGCCCCACATGTGTGATCCGCGTCTCGGCAGCCCATGCCCGTCATCCACATGCATGCCCTATCGATGTGTGGAGCTGCGGCGGCTCGGCACATCATGCTTCCCAGAAGGCCGTCGCCGCGCCAGGAGTTCCGAGCAAGGCCCCGGGCGACAAATTCCGGATCCGAGCAGGGCCCCCGACGACAAAGCCCCGGAGTCCTGATCTCTCAGGGCTCCGGGGCCATCTGGCGGTGACGGAGGGATTTGAACCCTCGGTAGCTCTCGCTACACCCGCTTTCGAGGCGGGCACTTTCGGCCGCTCAGACACGTCACCGCTGGTTATTTTAGCGGAACGTCACCCGTTGTTGGCAAATCAGTCACTTTGCCGAGTCGTCAGACTCAGCGGTGGGCTGCAGATCGTTGGCGTGCTTGCGGTCGAAGTTCCACGCCACGATCAGGGCCAGCACGATGTAGCAGACCAACAACCCGGTCTGCATCCACGACATCATGGAGACCGTGTGAATGATCGCCCCGTGTGCTCGCGACAGGTAGGTGAGCGGGATAACGGCGTAGATGATGGCAAAGATGAGCGCAATGCCGTTGTTGCGAGTGACGATGAACAGGTTGCTCACCGGCGAGGTGACGAAGTTGAGGAACAGCCACGGCACCAGGGCCACCGCCAGATCAGCCACCGGGCGATAGGACGCCCCCATGAGCAGCGGCAGGATCGGTGGCACGAGCAGGTACAGCAGGCCGAACGGGATGATTCCCACCAGGAACGACCGGACGATGGACCTGCGTACCATGGAGAACATGCGTCCGGCATCAGTCACCGACAATTTCTGGTAGAACACCTGGGACATCGCCTGATTGATCACCGCCGCAGGCACCTGCATGAGCTGCCAGGACATGGTGAACAGTCCCATGGCGGCTCCCGAGTAGTGGATACCCATCGACCACGGGATACCCTGCAGACGAATGGCGTCGACGATGGCATTGGGCGCGGTGAGCAGCGGCATCTTGCGGTACCGCTTCATGAGCGTCCTGGTCGGGATGTCGGCCGCCCTCACCTCGACGACGTCCTTGCCGAGGCGGCGTCGGAAGTTGTTGAGTCCGGCCATCTGGCCGAGGATCACTGCGACGATCTGCCCACCGGCTCCCAACCCGGCGAAGGCGCTGCCGATACGTCCTGCACCTGCCACGGTCTGCTTCCACACGGCATTAGTGCCGATGACCCCGAACTGCTTGCGTCGGTTGGCCCAGAAATTGGCGATGTTGTACTGACAGTAGGTGAAGATGAATCCGCCAACTGCCAGCATCCACCAGCGGGTCCCGGCGGGGGCGTCGAGCAGACCGGAAAGATAACCGCCCAACGGGATCATGATGATGGTCGCCAGCAACGAGACGATGACATTGATCCGAGTGGCCAGATTGAAGATGGCACGTGCCTCGCCGTCGTCCCTGGGCAGCACGATCGCCATGTCGTAGCGCAGTGCGGCCACCGGGATGACGAACCCCGCCGTGGCGTAGACAGCGGAGTAGATACCCCAGTCCACCGGGTCGACCTTGTGGGTGACGATGAGGACGGCGATGATCGCCACCAGCTGGGCGACTCCCGTGCCACTGATCACCTTGAGCACCGAGCTGAGGAACTCATGGCGGCCCAGGAAGGCCTTGAAGCCAGATTTCTTCTCGCTACTCAGTGCTGTCATGGACGCCTCGTCCGGATTCTCAGACGCAGGCGTCGTCTCCGACGATGAATTCACCCGACCACGGTACTCGCCGTGACGAAAAATACCGAGTCGGGAACCATGGCGTCACTTCTCGCACGCACACCAAGCCCACCTGACAAAAATTGACACAGCACGCCGGTACAGCGCGCCAGGGCCGGGTGGGGGCACTGTTCGCCGCTGCACAAGTCGCCCAAGTCGCCGTTGATGACCCCTCGACTCCCCCAGTGCTCGAACGCTGCGGCGACCTCAGAGCATGTGGTGAGTCGCCCGCGCGGGGTGCCGACCGCAATAGATCGGTGCCCTCGGATCTGTGCCTTCGCGGAACCTGGGGTCCCCTCTCTGCGCGTGGGCATGCTCGCAACGACGTTCGGACAAATTGATCTTCGAGAGCGTCCTTTCCCTGCGCGTGGGCATGCCCGCGGGGCATCCGAATGCTTGCTGACAGTGGGGGAGCCCCCGGTGTGTGCATGCCCCCTCATCAGAGCAGTGGATGGCCATTGGGAAGAGCTTTCAGCACTTGGGTATGTTCGGATGACCCACTTGGGCCGTAGCAGCAAGGGCTGAGCAGGCCCGTGCAAAAAAATGCCGTGCCAAATCAAGTCGAGTCACTACTCTGCACCGCACCCCAGCCAACCGACGAAAATCGTCACACCAAGCAAGGTGAGCGTCGCTGCAGAGCAAGGACACACCTTGCACCTGGGCATGCTGGAGTGAATCACCGGAGCTGCAGCAAGCTCGGATAAACCACCGAGACTGCAACGGCAGGGGCGCAGCTGGGTGGTGCAAAAAATGTCGAGCCAGACCAGGTCGAGTCACTGCTCTGCACCGCACCCCAAGCCAGCTGACAAAATCGTCACGCCAAGCCGAGCGAGTGTCACGACAACGCAGGAACACCTTGCACGTGAACACCCCAGCGCGTAAACGCGCGAGCAGTGACCACTTCGCACGTAGGAAGCAGCGCGTAGCCAGTGTGGGGTGTGTGGACACACTGCGCACTAGCGTGGACCCCACGTTGGCCTGCCGAGACACCCGCCAGCGAGGGTGGGCATCACGCTTGCTTGCAGAAACGCCTGCCAGCGGGGCAGGGGCGATTCTCTGCGCTTCCCGACTCCGCGCCAGAAAATCGTCAGTGACCGCCACTCACCAGCACTGAAATGTCTTGCCAGCCGCCGAAGTGACAATTTTTGACATGCCGGATGTCTGAGTGCCGAGCGCGTCCCACGAATTGCGCCCCAGCCTCAGCGTCTCGTCATGAAGAACTCGGTGAGCAGCCCCGCGCACTCCTGGTCACACACCTGCGAGACCACGCGTACTCGATGATTGAGACGAGGGTCGCGCACGACGTCCCACAATGAACTCACCGCCCCGGCCTTGGGATCGAAGGCGCCGAACACCAATGTCCCAATTCGAGCAGCGACGATGGCGCCAGCACACATCGTGCACGGTTCGAGAGTGACCACGAGGGTGCAGTCGTCCAAACGCCACCCGTCATCCTCATCGCGGGCCTGCAGGGTCTCGACACCGCGCCGGATCGTCACAACCTCGGCGTGAGCGGTGGGGTCACCGGTGAGCTCCCGCTCGTTGGCGCCAGCAGCCAGGACTCGCCCGTTCGGGTCGAGCAGTACGGCGCCGATTGGCACGTCTCCCCAGTCAGCAGCTGCCCGAGCTTGGCCCACAGCATGACCCATGGCTTCTTGCCACAGACTCATGGGGCTTGAATCAGCCTGGCCCAGCTGCGTCCCGACCAAGCCGCTGCTGGTACGTCTCGAACCGTCATGCGGATGATCCGGGTTCATGCCAGGATGACTGCCCTGGAGCGCGTACCGTTCCATGCCATTCACTACGGTGTCGCCCCCACCACGTATTGCCTGATCAGCGCAATCAGCTGGAGAAACTGAGTCGTTTCCGTGGCCCACTGGCTCCACCACTTCGCAGAGCGAAGTTGCCAGAACCACCGGCACCCTCGAAGCACTCAGCGCCCAGAATTCTCAACGGCACGTTGAAAGATTGGGCCAAAGTTGATCCGCCGGGCCACGGTGCTCAGCTGCTCATCGGAATCCTCGTCCAGATCCGCGATGGCCTCCAGGTCAAACTCGCTCAAACCCACGTCGGAGAGCAGGTCGAAGTCGCCCATGGGGTCGGCGTCGTCATCGACATCGGGGATGTCCTCGCCGAGGAAATCTGCAACGTCACGCGCGATGGGCCAGTCATTGGCCTCGACGCCGTCGGACAGGAAGACCTGAACATTGCGCCCCCGCACCCGCACGATCACGAAGAACTGGTGGTCGATGGACACCATGGCGACTGCCCCAGCATCACCGGGGAGCCGTCGCAGCTGCATGATGAGTTCGTCGAGGTCATTGGCGAGCTGGAGGTCCAGTGGCGCCGACGTCCGCTCACCGTCATCGGCATACAGGGCGACGACGAAATCGATCTCGTCATCGGAGGCATCCTCGAGATCGTCGTAGTCGTCATCATCGGAATAGTAATCGTCGTCACCGTCGTCGAAGTCATCGTCGTCGGCGAGATCCAGCTCCTCGGAATCGGTGAGATCGTCCACAGAAACATCGTCGGATGCGGCAAAGTCCTCATCGTCGGTGAATTCATCATCACGATCGGTACCCACGATGACCTCCTCGAAACACGGATATCTGTATCGTGTCAGAGTTTCGAGTCAGTTCACAGCCCCGACCCCAAAATTGTCCAGGTTTTCATCTGCCAACCAGCTGGTGCCCGGGCAGGGATGCTCGCTGACACCCGGCAGACCTGCTCGACTGAACGTTGCCCTATGGGAGCTCTGCGCGATTGACCCTGCCGGGTGGGACCCCTGCCAGATAGGAATGCGGATCTCCTCGCCAATGACGCGGCGCTCGCACAGGACCAGCCCCTGCTGGATGGGAATGCGGAGACTCGCTCGGCTGGACGCTCGCCCTGTGAGAGCTCTGCGCGGCAGACCCCTGCCGGATGGGGTGCGGAGACCTGCCCAACCAGACGCTCGTCCTGACGGGGGACTCACGACCTGACGATTTTCGACACCACTCACTTCACCGACGCAAAGCTCGGCCCCACCACCCCGTCGCATGACAATTTTTGTCGCCTGGCCACATCCCAGTGCAGAAAAATGATGTCCAGTGCCTCTGCACGGCATTTTTCATCATCCAGATGACCCGCCCCTGCCGACCAATGCGGGGTACCAGCCAGCTGGTGCGCAGGTACACCCCCGTGTCTGCAGCACAGCCAGTTGCAACACCTCTGGCAACCAACAGCCAGCTTTTTGGCGTGACATTTTCGTCGTGCCACGACGCACTCTGGCAATCGAATGGCACGCGCTCTCACCAGGTGACAATTTTCGTCACTCCCAGTGCCAGGAGGCAGATCAGCGACACCACACCCCGTGAAGTGGCATTTTCGTCGTGCCCTGACGTCCTCCGGCAGGCGAGTGGCAGGTGCCCTCATGTGGTGACGATTTTCGACACCACCAGTGGCCAGGAGGCAGGCAAACGACACGCACCCTCACGAGATGACAATTTTCGTCACCCCACGCCGAGCCATCCCACGCCGAATGCCCTCCCCAGGCATCTCCCGACACACCCCTGCCGTACCGACCCGCCCCACGTCATGGCCAGATGTGCGACACTGTGGCCGTGGAATTGCGCGTCATGGATCATCCCTTGGTTTCTCACAAACTCACCCTGCTGCGATCGCAGGACACCACCAGCCCGGTGTTCCGCCAGCTCGTCGAGGAGCTTGTGACCCTGCTGGCCTACGAGGCCACTCGCGAGGTGGACGTCGTCCCGTGCACGGTGACGACACCTGTCACCCAGGCCCGAGGCGTGGAGCTGGCCAGCCCGAAGCCGCTCGTCGTGCCGATCCTACGGGCCGGTCTGGGCATGCTCGAGGGCATGCTGCGCCTCATCCCGAGCGCCGAGGTCGGTTTCGTGGGCATGGCTCGCGACGAGGAGACCTTGCAGCCGATGACCTATGCAGAGCGTCTGCCATCAGACCTCTCCGGACGGCAGTGCTTCGTGCTCGACCCCATGCTCGCCACTGGAGGTTCGTTGGGCGGGGCCGTGCAGTTCCTCGCCAAGCGTGGGGCCAAGCACGTCGTATGCCTGTGCATCCTGGCCGCCCCGGAGGGCATTGAGCGGTTCCGCGGCCTAGTGAAGGATCTTGGCATGCAGTGCACCCTGGTCGTCGCCGGGGTGGATGAGAAACTCAATGAGAAGGGCTACATCGTCCCTGGCTTGGGAGACGCCGGGGATCGACTCTACGGTCTGGCCGAGTGACGGCTCAGCACCGTGTCATCACAGCACAGTGGTGTTCTTCGAGGTGACGACCTCACCGGGCTGGCAGCCTTCCTGGGGGTGAAACGGCCCGAGGTCGTCGTGCCGCCATGCTGGCACTGGTGTGTGCTCAACGACCCCGTCGATCCGAAGGCCTTGGATGATCGCGGCCAGGTGCGCGATTCCCCGCTCACGCCACCGCCGGGAGTGACGCGGATGTTCGCCGGCGGTCGGGTGCACACGATCACCCCACTACGCCTGGGCCTCGAGACGACCCGCACCACCGAGCTCACCAGATCCGTCGCGAAACAGGGGAGGCATGGTCCGCTGCGGTTCGTCACCCTGACGACGACGTGGCGTCAGGCGGGGCGCACGGTTCTGATTGACGAGACCGACCACGTCTTCATGGGCTGCGCGCCCCACAGCTCCCCCACGACGACGCCCACTCACGCCACCTCGGCTCGGCCCTCGCCCATGGGATCTGACGCTGCGCCGAATTCTGCACCAGCGGATCAGCCTTCACCCACGGGATCGGGTGCCGCACCGAGTCCTGCACCGTCTGATCGGCCCGCTCCGGCCCAGCACCTCGTCGACCCCACCTTCCAAGCCCCGGTAGCGCACCGCATCGACGTGGACGAGCTCACCTTGGTCACCTTCTCGGCTCTCACCGCAAACCCGTACCGGATCCACTGGGACCGACGGTTCTGCGCACAGGCCGGTCACGACGGGCTCGTCATCCACGGCCCGCTGCAGGCCCTCTGGATGGCCGAACAGGCATTTTCCGGCGTGGACCCGGCAAACCTTGCCGACGTGACATTCAGCTACCGGCTCACGGCTCCGGCAACTGCTCCTGCCGTCATGACGGTCGAACCCCATCAGGTTCGCAGACTTGACGGGGCTGTCACGGCCGTGATGGAGGTTGCCGCCGGAGGCCGCCCGAACAGCTGAGCCGGGGCCAGAATCGGTAAACCGTCCTGTACGCCCAGTCCCGCCCGCGCTCCTCAGCCCCGGGACCGGACCGAAAAACCAGACCCCGGCAGCGCCCCAGACCAGTACCCAGACCCCCAACGCAGGGCAGGAACAAGCCGCACAGGAGCCGAAACCAAGCTCAGCCGTCGGGGGCATCAACCATTCTGTCGACCAGAGAACAAGCCACACTGGAGCTGAGGCCAAGCTCAACCGGGGCCGGGCCGAAAAAAGTCAGACCACGGCAGCGCCCCATTCCCGCCTGTCCCATCCGGGTGCAACAGCCGGGAATGGCAGCGGGGCAATGACGCTGTTCACCCGCTCCCACCCTGGTGGAGGGTGGCCCATCCGGTTCACCTTCTCCCCTGTTGCTGTCCCGCTCACCTCCCCCGGGCGGAGGCGGGGATGGCCCCCCGATGATCATCGGGATGAAGAGCCGCTCACCTCACCTGTATGGGTGTGGGGAGCGTTGAGCGGCGTTCTCGCTCGAAACACACGTGTTGACCCCACCCGGATGGGGGTGGCAGCCGTCTTGACGATGAAATCAGAAGAGGCCTGAGGCTCACTCCACCCGGATGGGGGTGGCAGAGACCCTCCAGACGTTGTCGGCGTAGTCCTGGATCGTGCGATCCGAGGAGAACCGACCCGATCTCGTGATGTTCACCCACGCCTTGCGGGCCCAGCTCTTCTCGTCCTCGTAGTCGGCTGCCATGCCATCCTTGGTGGTGCGGTACGACTCGAAGTCGCCCAGGACGTAGTAGGTGTCGGCCTGGTTGCCGCCGTCCAGGAGGGAACGGCGCAGGTCGGCGAACCATCCCGACCCGTTGTCGTCCAAGGTGCCGTCGACCAGGGCATCGAGCACCCGCGCCAGCCCCGGCACGTTCTGGTAGTACCAGGTGGGGTCGTAGTTCTCCCGCAGGCTGGGCAGCTCGTCCTTGGTGGCACCGAAGATGTAGGCGTTGTCCTCACCCACGGCGTCCAAGATCTCCACATTGGCCCCGTCCAGGGTGCCCAGGGTGAGCGCCCCGTTCATCATGAACTTCATGTTCGAGGTGCCCGAGGCCTCCTTGCCGGCCATCGAGATCTGTTCGGAGACGTCTGCGGCCGGGATGATGTGTTCGGCCGGGGACACGTTGTAGTTGTGGACGAAGACCACCTTGACGCGCGAGTTGACCTCCTCGTCATTGTTGACGAGGTCGGCGATGGCATTGATGAGTTTGATCACGGCCTTGGCCCGCACGTACCCGGGGGCGGCCTTGGCACCGAAGATGAAGACGCGCTTGGGGGTCTCCAGGTCCGGGTCCTCCTTGAGTCGGAAGTAGAGGTCGAGGATGTACAGGGCGTTGAGCAGCTGGCGCTTGTACTCGTGCAACCGCTTGATCTGGACGTCGAAGATGGCCTCGGGATCCACCTCCACGCCCTCGCGACGCGCCACCCAGGTGGCGAAGTCCACCTTGTTGGCACGCTTGATCTCGGTCAGACGCTCGTAGACGTTCTCGGGAACCGAGTCGGTGTGCTGGGCGAGCACGGTGAGGTCGCGCACCCACTCGTCGGAGCCGGTAACGTCGTCGAGAAGATCGGCCAGCCGCGGGTTGCACTGCTTGAGCCAGCGGCGTGGGGTGACACCGTTGGTCTTGTTGTTGAACTTCCCCGGCCACAGCTCGTGCCAAGGTCTGAGGGTGTCGGCCTTGATGATCTCGGTGTGCAGGGCGGCCACACCGTTGATCGAGTACGACGCGTAGCAGGCGATCCACGCCATGCGCACCCGCTCGTCGGCCACCGGGGCCATGTAGTTGGCCGTCTCGGGGTCGACGCCACGGCTGGCCATGTCCTCGCGGAACCGGCGATCGATCTCGCGCACGATCTCGGCGATGCGCGGGAAGAGCCGCTCGAAGATCGACATCTCCCAGGTCTCCAGGGCCTCGGCGAGCACCGTGTGGTTGGTGTAGGCGAAGGTCCGGGTGACGACGGCCCAGGCGGCATCCCAGCCCAGGCCGTGCTCGTCCATGAGCAGCCGCATGAGCTCGGGGATGGCCAGCACCGGGTGGGTGTCGTTGAGCTGGATGGCGTTGAAGTCGGCGAACCCGTTGAGGTTGGCCCCGTGGTGCTCGACGTAGTTGTCGATGAGCTCCTGCAGGGTGGCCGAGCAGAAGAAGTACTGCTGCCGCACCCGCAACACCTTGCCCTCGTAGGTGGTGTCGTTGGGGTAGAGCACCCGGGAGATGTCCATGGTGCGTTCCCGATCGACGATGGCGTCGGTGAAGCGCTGGGAGTTGAAGGCGTCGTAGTCGAACTCGTGGATCGGCTCGGCCTTCCACAGCCGCAGGGTGTTGACGTTGGAGGTGCCGTAGCCGGTCACCGGCATGTCGTAGGGCACGGCGAAGACGTCGAGGTCGGCGTAGTGGACGACCCGCCTGGCCTCCTCACGGCGAATGATGAATGGGTACTCGTCCTCCATCCAGGAGTCTGGCTCCTCGATCTGGAAGCCGTCGGAGAAAACCTGACGGAACAGCCCGTAGCGGTAGAGGATGCCGTAACCATCGACGGGAAGGTCGAGGGTGGCGCACGAGTCGAGGAAACAGGCGGCCAGACGTCCCAGGCCCCCATTGCCCAGGGCGGCATCGGGCTCCTGCTCCAGCACGTCGGTGAGGTTGAGTCCGTGGGCGGCCAGGGCAGCTCGTGCGTCGTCCTCGATACCCAGGTTGGAGAGGTTGTTGAGCAGGGCTCGTCCCATGAGGAACTCGGCGGACAGGTAGTGCTCCATGCGTCCGGCCTTGTAGGTGGCCGTGGTGCGGTTCCAGTCGTCGGCCACCCGATCGATGACGCTTCGTGACAGCCCCTGCCACACCTCCATGGGGGTGGATGCATTGACGGGACGGCCAGAGCCGGCCCGCACGTGGGCGGCCACCTCGGCGGCAAAGTCCTGAGACATGTGTTCCCTTCCTCCGGACTGATGATCACCGTCACCCTAATGCGTCGGTCCCGCTCAAACCAGAACATGACCGCAACCACTGGCCGAATTCTTGGCAAACAGAGCTTCAACTCACCCTGAATCCCCGGTGGGTGACACTCCCAGATTTTTCACTGACTGGGTTGGGCCTCATACTTGTCTGGTGCACGACAAACGTGAGAGCGAAATTGTGGCTGCATCCAAGGCAGATCCGTCGACACCACAGCAGTCGCCGGGTTCCGTCCAGCACACCCCCACTCAGCAGGGGCCAGCCCCACGAACCCACTCCCCACAGGGCAAGGGACGTCTCTTCGGACTGGCGCTGGCAGCTCTGGGCATCGTCTTCGGCGACATCGGCACATCACCGCTGTACTCGGTCCAGACCGTCTTTGCCCTGGAGCACAACACCATTCCCCCGGACTCCCGCAGCATCCTCGGTGTCATCTCCATGATCACCTGGACGCTGGTGCTCATCGTCTGCATCAAGTACCTCACCTTCGTCATGCGGGCCGACAACGAGGGCGAGGGCGGCATCCTGGCGCTCATGGCTCTCATTCGCCACACCCTCAAGGATCGCAAGAAGATCCGGCGGATGGCTCTGCTGCTCGGCCTCATCGGGGCCTCACTGTTCTACGGCGACTCGATGATCACCCCGGCCATCTCCGTGATGAGCGCCATCGAGGGCCTGTCGGTCATCAACCCCGCCGCCGACCAGATCGTCCTGCCGGCGGCAATCCTCATCCTCACCGTGCTCTTCGCCATCCAGCGCAAGGGCACCGCACGTATCGGACGTGCCTTCGGGCCGATCATGACGATCTGGTTCCTCACCCTGGCCTGTCTGGGCGTCCCGTGGATCGTACGCAACCCACAGATCCTCAAGGCCCTGTCGCCGCACTATGCCGCCCTGTTCTGGATCGACCGGCCGTGGATGGCGTTCATCTCCATGGGCGCCGTCGTGCTGACGATCACCGGCACCGAGGCCCTGTACGCCGACATGGGACACGTCGGGGCCAAACCCATCCGTCTGTCGTGGTTCTGCCTGGTGGGCCCGGCCCTGCTGCTGGACTACTACGGGCAGGGGGCCATGTTGCTCATGCACCCGGACTGGATCGACAATCCGTTCTTCCGTCTGGCCCCGAGCTGGGGACGGGTGCCACTGGTGCTCCTCGCCACCATGGCCACGATCATCGCCGCCCAGGCCGTCATCTCCGGTACCTTCTCGCTGAGCTACCAGGCCTCTCGCATGGGTCTGCTGCCGAGGCTCTCGGTCAAGCACACCTCCAAGGAGGAGGGCGGCCAGATCTACATTCCCGAGATCAACTGGATCCTCTACTGCGGGGTCCTGGTGCTCATCGCCATCTTCAAGTCCTCGGCGCGGCTGGCCACTGCCTATGGCCTGGCCGTCACGGGCACCGAGATGCTCACGACGACACTGTTCCTCACCTGGGCACGGTGCGCCTGGCGCTGGCCCAAGTGGGCGGTCGCCCTGCTGGGTGTGATCATCTACTCCGTCGAGGCGACGATCTTCTCGGCCAACCTGCTCAAGATTGCCTCGGGCGGCTGGATCCCGCTGGTCATCAGCGCCATCACCATCGTCGTCATGACGACGTGGCGCCGCGGTACTCGGATGGTCTACGGGCAACGTGCCCTCGCCGAGGGGCCGCTGGAGGACTTCCTGGACTGGGTGCGCAAGGAGAACCCGCCACGGGTACCCGGGCTGGCCGTCTACCCTCACCCCGACCGGGTGACGACACCGTTGGCCATGCGCAACAACATGCGTTTCAACCATGTGCTGCACGAGCACAACGTCATCCTGTCGATCGTCAACGAGAACGTGCCGCACATCCGCCACAAGCAGCGGGTCGCCGTCACCGATCTGGGTGATCCGGCCGACGGCATCTCGTACGTGGAGTGTCATGTGGGCTTCGCCGACTCCCAGGACGTGCCCAAGGCGCTCGCCCTGGCCTACGACAGGCTTCCCGATCTCAATGGGCTCGACATCACCAAGGCGGTGTACTTCCTGTCGGTGGCCGACGTCAAGCGTGGCGACCCGACCGATCCGGACTCCGTTGCCGCAACCAACAAGATGGTCGGGTGGCGCAAGATGCTCTACGTCACGATGAATCGCAACCAGGCCGATCGCACCAAGGTGTTCCGTACCCCGCGGGTGCGCTCGGTGGTCCTGGGGGAGGTCGTGGAGATCTGAGGAAACGCACGACTGCTGAACGCATTGCCGTACGTACGGCAGCGCCCTCATCCACCACTGAACGCGATCGGGTTCTGCCGCCCGCCGGAGGCCACGGCGACGGCCACCTCGGCGGGATAATTCGTGATGACGGCGTCAACCCCGAGGTGGGCGGCCTCGCGGGCCTGCTCGGTGTTCACCGTCCAGGCCCGCACTCCCAGCCCGTGCTCGTGGAAGGTCGGGACGTCGTCACGCCCGCTCAACAGCTGGTGGCGCGGATGCACTGCCTGCACCTTGAGGGTGGCGGCATAGCTCCACGGATCGACGAGATCGTCCTCGTAGAGCATCCCGCGCCGGATGTCGGGGGCCAGGTCGGCCAGCAGGACGAGGCTGCGGTGGTTGAAGCTCGAGATCACCACCCGATCCGCCATGTGGTGGCGCCGCACCGCGTCGACGACCTTCTGCTCCAGACCCGGGTACCGGATGAGGGAGTTCTTCAGCTCGATGTTGACGATGGCGTCGCAGCGGCAGCTCAGGGCGAGGACGTCGTCCAGCTCGGGGATGGGTTCGTACCCCCAGCCGGGTTTTCCGGAGGCGAACGAATAGGCACGCAGCTGCTGCAGTGACTGATCGACGACCCTGCCGTGGCCGTTGCTGGTGCGGTCGATCGTCTCGTCGTGGCAGACGACGACGCGCCCGTCACGGGTGAGGTGAACGTCCAGCTCGATGGCGTCCGCCCCACTGACCAAGGCTGCAAGGAATGCGGACATGGTGTTCTCCGGGAGCCGTCCGCTGGCGCCCCGATGTGCCCAAACTGCCGTCATGACTCGATGATGCCACTGAGGGCTCGGCCCATGAACGGCGGGTGTGCCGACATCTCCTGGCAACTGTGTCCCAGATCAGGGAACAGAGTCATGTGAATGACATGTTCGTGGATGATCACGGAGGACAATCGGCAACAGCGTCAGAGAAACTTGTCTGGCGCGCCCGGAGGGATTCGAACCCCCAACCTTCTGATCCGTAGTCAGATGCTCTATCCGTTAAGCTACGGGCGCTTGTGCCTTGGCACTCGATACACTTTACAACATCCAGCCAGCAATGCAAAACCGACGTGGCAGCTGAGTTACCGTGCATCTGTCGTGCCGATGACATGCGATGGCCCGGACCGCTCGGTCCGGGCCATCGCACCACGCGGAGGCGGCGGGATTTGAACCCGCGATGGGAGATAAATCCCAAACCCGCTTAGCAGGCGGGCGCCATAGACCTGACTAGGCGACGCCTCCAAAAGGTGCCCGGTCAGCATATCGGTTTCCCGGCGCGGACTCAAAGCATGTTTCGTTCGCCATGTAGCATGGGGGCGATTCCACGTGGCGCGGCCCGTCTGGGACACGCCACGACGCAGAGACGACTCCAGGGTCAGGCGAGAAGCGGCCCTGCACGGAGACGCACTTCACGGCACCGGGGAAGGCACGATGGCAGACGACGGCTTCGACAGGCGACCCACCAGACCTCGTCGCGCCGCACCAGATCTCGACGTCACGGACTTCTACGACGAGTTGCGCATGCCTCGGCGCTATCGGGAGAGCCCTGAGGACTCAGCCGCACACAGACCCAGTCGTGCCGACTACGTGGCCTCCCACGCCCAGGACCCCGAGTTCGACGAGGTCACCCGGGCACTGGGTCGTCCTCGCCCCAACCGAGCACCGGCACACGGAATGCCCGGCAGTCACGGCCGCGTTGGTGGCAGTCGCGACGCTCGCACGCAGCGTGATGGTCGTGCCCAGCACCACGGCAGCAGCTCCTCCGGGTCTCGCTCCAGGAGCCGGACCGGTGCCACTGGAGCAAGCGCTGGCCGATGTCGCCGAGCTGCAGCCACCAGTCGCTCCGTCACGTCACCCTCCGGGCATGCACCGACCCATGCAGACGCATCCTGGCAGCGCGCCCACAAACGTGACGTGCAGTTCCGACGATCCCTCCTGTGGACGCTGCTGGCGGCGATCATCCCTGGCCTGGGACTGTCCCGCAGCTCCCGACCCCGACGCCGGGCCTTCGGCATGACCCTCACCGCGGTGGCCCTCGTGGCAGCTTTTGCAGCTGGGATCACGCTGTGGGTCAAACCGACCAATGCTGCCGCGATCGCCGTACGCCCCGGGATGCTGCTCGCGATCGTCTGGGCCCTGCCCATCATGGCGGTGGTGCTCACCGTGGTGCTCATCCTCACCCACCTGGATCTGCGTCCGCGCGGCATCACCCGGGCCCAGCGCTGGATCAGCTCGATCGTCGTCGCAGCACTCACTCTCATGATCTCCGGGCCGATGGCCGTGGCCTCCCGATACGCCTATGACGACTACGCCCTGCTCAACCGCATCTTCGGGGACGCCCCGTCGGCCACCCGTCCGGACATCGACACACATCGCAGTGTGAAGGACATCTGGGCCTCGAAACCGCGGGTGAACGTCCTGCTCGTCGGTGCCGATGACACCAAGCAGCGTCATTACCGTGACCGGGGTGAGATGAACACCGACACCATCATGGTCGCGTCCATCGACACCCGCACCGGCAATGGAACGATCATCCAGATTCCCCGCAACACTGCGGCGATGCCGTTTCCAGAGAACTCCAAGCTTCACACCATCTACCCAGAAGGTTTCACCACGGGTCACGGTGACGACTCGAAGTCCTTCGCCAATGCCATCTGGTCAACGGTCGAGGCTGAGCACCCCGATGCCATCGAGAACACCAAGTACCCCGGCGCGGACGCATTGAAGATGGCCGTGGGTGAAGGTCTGGGGTTGAGCATCGACTACTTCCTCATGATCGACATCGACGGTCTGCAGAAACTCATCGACTCCCTCGGCGGAGTGACGGTGAACATCAACCAACGCCTACCCATCGCCGGAAACTCCGAGGGCAAGCCCCCGACGGGATACCTCGAGGTCGGCCCGGAACAGCACCTCAACGGGTACAACGCCATGTGGTACGCCCGCAGCCGTTCCGAGTCCAGCGACTACGACCGGATGGGACGCCAGTCGTGCCTCATGAAGGCCGTGCTCGACCAGACGAATCCCGAGACCGTCCTCACTCGTTTCGAGGCCATTGCCGACGCCTCCGGCGACATGGTCGTCTCCGACATTCCCCAGGGCATGCTCCCGGCCTTCGTCGACCTGGCGATGCGCATGCAGGACGCCAACCTCAACCGGCTGCTCTTCGTCAACGGCAAGAATGGCTTCCAGCCCTGGGACCCGAACTATCCCATGATGCGCGAACAGGTGGCCGAGACCATTGCGCGGGCCTCGGACTCGTCCAATGCCAACAAACCGGTGACCGGGAAGTCGGCGCGCCCATCAGCCGCAAAGAGCAAAAAGGCCGCCCCGAAGCAGGGGAGCCACGACGCCGAGGGAAAGGCGGCCAAGGGCACCTCAGCTCCCACCAGCGCCTCCCCCACCCCGAAGGACACCGAGAGCTCGTTGACGGATGTGTGCGGATTCCATCCCATTGACGAGCAGAATCGCTGAATCATCGAGCTTCAGTGCAGTCATGCCCCGACCAGCTCTCAGCGCTCCCGACTGGCTCCAGCGACCCGCGCCCCGACCGGTCCCCGCACTGCCCCCGAGCAGCCTCAGCTCACCCGCGCCCCCGACCGGCCCGGCGTCACACCGTGGATCTTCGGAGCGGTGAAACCGTGTTCGCGGTACTGGGCACGAACGGCGTCCTGCACGGCTGCACCGTCAACCTCACGTACCAGGGCGATGGCACTGCCTCCGAACCCGCCGCCCGTCATACGCGCGCCCAGCGCCCCGGCCGAGCGCGCCGCTGCGACGGCCACGTCCAGTTCGGCACAGCTCACCTCGTAGTCGTCGCGCAGTGACTCGTGGGACTCGTTCATGAGCGGACCCACATCGAGCACCCGACCGGCATCCATGAGGGCCACGAAGTCCTGCACCCGCTGGATCTCGGTGACGACGTGGCGAACTCGGGCTGCCGTGGTGGCATCCGGCATCATGGCGATGGCCGCGCCGAGGTCGTCGATCTGCCGCAAGGTGTCGACCCCCAGCAATGCCGCCGCCTGCTCACAGGAGGCACGTCGGGAAGCGTACTGGCCATCGTTGAGGGAGTGCTTGGCCCGGGTGTCGATGACGAGCAGCTGCAACCCGGAAGCGGCCAGATCGAACGGCACCTGACGGGTGGAGGTGTCCAGGCAGTCCAGCAGCAGCGCCCTTCCCTCCTGGGTACGCAGTGATGCCGCTTGGTCCAGGCCGCCAGTGGGTGCGCCGACGACGGTGTTCTCGGTGGCCACCGCGATGTCCACCAGTTCTGCGCGTCCCCGGTCATCGGCTGCCAACCCGAACCCGTCGAGCTCGTCCAGCCCCAGGGCGACGGCACACTCCACGGCCGCCGACGACGACAGCCCGGCTCCGAGCGGTACGCAACTCTCCAGGGCCACGTCGAAACCGGTGCACTGGTACCCGGCGTCGTGGAATCCCCACACCACACCGGCGGTGTAGGCGGTCCACCCCTTGACCTTGCGCCGCAGGATCTCACCGAGAGTCCCCTGCCAGGTGACGACCTCCCCGTGCACTCGGGAACAGATGCGGACGACATCGTCGTCCCGACAACTCATCGCAGCATAGGTGGCATGTGGCAGGGCGATGGGCAGACAGAGACCACCGTTGTAGTCGGTGTGTTCCCCGATGAGGTTGACCCGTCCGGGGCTGGCCCACACGCCGTGCGGGGTGGTTGCGTACTGCTCGGTGAACAGGTCGGCAGCCTTGCAAGCTCCCTGCCCACGACTCCATGCCGTCTCGGTACTCGGTGACCCGGTACTCCTCTGCTGAGTGGGGGTCTCGGCGTCGTCCGACTCGATGCTCCGATGGTCCACGGTGACTCCACGGGTAGAGGTTTTTCAATGCACGTCCAGAGCTTACCGATCCGGTGAATCCGCGGGCACCGTTCCCTGCACTGTCGACCCGAACAACCGGATTGCTGCATCGCTGCCGGACTCCCGGGGCAGCTGGAGCTTCCATGCAGGAAGGCACGCCTGCCGATTTCCGAGGGCTGATGGTCGGAAGAACCGACGGTCTGATGGCAACATGCCCCTGAGGGGTCTCATGATGAGGACAAGGGCAGCGTGGTCGACACCAGCGTGTTTCACGCTCCCCGGACCCGTGGCTCGTGGACCCCGTCTCGGCTGAGCACGCGCCTTGCCAGGACAACGGCACGCCGGAGACGACCTACCGGCCTTGGCCCAGGTGGTGGGACCGATCGATGTGTCTGGCAACATCGGCTGCCAGGGAGTCCATCTCGGCCGGGTCGCCCTCCCCGGGACGCACGATGTGGGTGCGGCCCACCTGGCCGTGGTAGAGCGTCAGTCGAGAGCGGTTCGGGGTCATGGCGGCCTTCGTCACCGACGTCCAAGTGCCTGATCGGTCCTGTCCAGCTCCGTGGATGCGGTAGCCCTCGTCATTGAGATCGACGAGCAGCCGCATGCGTTGCGCAGCCCAGATGGAACCGGCGACCATGAGCAGCCCCAGCCCGAGCAGAATGGCCGAGAAGACGATCCATCCCGTCGACCAGTGGGTGACCAGGGAGAACACCAGCAGGAATACGCCGATGAGGGTGACGACCCCGCTGATGACGAAGGCGCCAATCGGAGGTTCGGGCCTGAGGACGTGCCGAATCGTCCCGTCCGGCAACGTCTGCACTGTTACTGCGTCGGCCATGACAACCACTCCCGTCTCATGGAGAGCTCCGCGGCGAGAGTGGGATTCGAACCCACGGAGGTTGCCCTCGGCCGCTTTCAAGGCGGCTGCACTCGTCCACTATGCGATCTCGCCACACCCCCGCACAACGGAGGATGGATTTATCATAGCGGTGAATCAACGCGACGACACTTCTGCCGCGCCGAGACTGTGGCAGGCTGGCAGACATGTACGCGATCACTGTGCGACCGACAGACAAGACCGACGCCAAGGGTCGACACCGCCCCGGCCCGGAGAACATGGAGTGGACGCAGGTCCCCACCCCCACCCCGGCATCCGGCGAGGTGCGAGTGGCCGTGAAGGCCGTCGGCATGAACCGGGCCGATCTGCTGCAGCGGCAGGGCCTCTACCCGCCCCCACCCGGCGTGAGCGAGACCATGGGGCTGGAGGTGTGCGGCACCATCGACGCCCTAGGTGACGATGTCGACGGTTGGCAGGTGGGTGACGAGGTCGTCGCCCTGCTGGCCGGAGGCGGGTACGCCGAGCAGGTCATCGTGCCAGCCGGCCAGCTGCTGCACCTGCCCGACGGTGTCGAACCGGCCGTGGCGTCAACCCTGGTGGAGGTGGCAGCCACCGTCATCTCGAACATGGATCACGTGCACCTGCATGAGGGCGAAACGATCCTCGTCCACGGCGGGGCCGGCGGCATCGGCCAGTTCGCCATCCAGTACGCCAAGGCCCGCGGCTGCCGGGTCATCGTCACCGCCGGCACCCAGGAGAAGCGTGACTTCTGTCGTGGGTTGGGGGCAGACGTCGCCATCGACTACCACGAGGACTGGGTGGCGGCCGTCAAGGAGGCCACCGACGGTGCGGGGGTGGACGTCATCCTCGACATCATGGGGGCGAAGTACCTGGGTGCCAACGTGGACTCCCTGGCCATGGACGGACGACTCGTCATCATCGGCATGCAGGGTGGCGTCAAGGGCGAGCTGCGCATTGACAAGGTGCTGGGCAAGCGCGCCACAGTCACTGCGACAAGCCTGCGATTCCGTGACCTGGCCGACAAGGCACGTATCTGTCGGCTGGTCGAGGAGCAGGCCTGGCCGATGTATGCCAGCGGTCAGATCAAGCCAGCCCCGGTGGAGACCTTCGCCCTGCCTGACGCCGCGAACGCCCACCGACGACTGGAGTCCGGGGAGGTGCTGGGCAAGATCGCCCTCACGCTGTGACGAGGCATGCCAAGCAGCCCCGATGCGTCTTACCGGAGTCATGAGGAGGGCACCGTCATCGTACGTGGCGGTCGGACCTGCCCAGTGGCCACTGATCCCTGCCTCCGGCTGACAACTCTCTGGCCACTCCGCGAGTCCCCCAACGCATCTCGACCGCATATTCATTTGCAACTCTGCATAGATATGCGTTAGCATCATGGCGTGTCCAAGGTACTCAATGAACTTCCATCCGGCGAAAAGATCGGCCTCGCATTCTCCGGAGGCCTCGACACCTCGGTAGCGGTGGCGTGGATGCGATCCAAGGGAGCGATCCCGTGCACCTACACCGCCAACATCGGCCAGTACGACGAGGACGACATCGAGTCGGTTCCCGGTCGCGCCCTCGACTACGGTGCGGAGATCTCGCGGCTGGTCGACTGCCGCGCAGCCCTCGTCGAGGAGGGCCTCAGCGCCCTGGCCTGCGGCGCCTTCAACGTGCGCTCGGCCGGTCGCCCCTACTTCAACACCACCCCGATCGGCCGCGCGGTCACCGGCACCCTGCTGGTGCGCGCCATGGCCAAGGACGACGTCTCCATCTGGGGGGACGGCTCCACCTACAAGGGCAATGACATCGAGCGGTTCTACCGTTACGGCCTGCTCGCCAACCCACAGCTGCGCATCTACAAGCCCTGGCTCGACGAGGGATTCGTCAAGGAGATCGGTGGCCGTGACGAGATGAGCGTCTGGCTCACCGAGCACAACCTGCCCTACCGCGACTCCAAGGAGAAGGCGTACTCCACCGACGCCAACATCTGGGGTGCCACCCACGAGGCCAAGACGCTCGAGTCGCTCGACGTGTCCATCGAGTCCGTCGAACCCATCATGGGCGTGAAGTTCTGGGACCCGGACGTCACCATCGACGCCGAGGAGGTCTCGGTGACCTTCGAGCAGGGCGTCCCGGTGGCCATCAACGGCGTCGAGTACGACGACAAGGTGGCCCTCGTCCTCAAGGCCAACGAGATCGGCGGTCGGCACGGTCTGGGCATGAGCGACCAGATCGAGAACCGCATCATCGAGGCCAAGTCGCGCGGCATCTACGAGGCCCCCGGCATGGCGCTGCTGTACATCGCCTACGAACGGCTCGTCAACGCGGTCCACAACGAGGAGACCATCGAGACGTACCACAACGAGGGACGTCGGCTGGGACGCATCCTCTACGACGGCCGCTGGCTGGATCCGCAGGCCCTCATGGTGCGCGAATCGCTGCAGCACTGGGTGGCCAGCGCCATCACCGGCACCGTGACCCTCAAGCTGCGTCGCGGATGGGACTACTCGATCCTCAAGACGCAGGGCCCGCGCTTCTCCTACCACGCCGAGAAGCTGTCGATGGAGCGTGTCGAGGGGGCGGCGTTCAGCCCGACCGACCGCATCGGCCAACTCACCATGCGCAACCTCGACATCGCCGACACTCGCGAGAAGCTCGAGCTGTACTCCTCCCAGGGACGCCTGGCTGGCCAGGCCGACTGGGTGGGTTCGTTGGCCGAGGGAGGCGCCAAGGCCATCTCGTCGTCCTCCCATGAGGATGACGACGCCCAGCGCTCCCTGGACCACGCCGCGATCGACTTCGGGGTCGACTGACCCTCACCCATGGTCTCGAGCCTCCCCGGCTCGAGACTGCCCCCAGTCCTCGGACACCCCTCCCGGTGGCTGCACACGCTCGTCTAGAGTTGGGCCGTGCGCAGCTATCGGGAGGTTCTTGCGATCCGGGAGGTCTGGACGACCATCCTGCTCAGTGCCCTCACCCGCCTGCCCATCTTCGGGCTGACGATGCTCATCACCCTGCACGTGGTGGAGACCCTGGGAATGAGTTACCGGCTCGCCGGTGCCGTGACGACGTTCGTGACGATCTCGTCGATGATCTCCGCCCCGTGGCGCGGCTCGATGACCGATCGCAGGGGGCTGCGTCGCACGATGATCCCGTCGATCGTCGTCATGACGGCGGTCTACGCCGTCGCCCCGTGGTTGGGCTACTACCCCCTGCTGGTCATCCTGGCCATCGGCTACCTGTGGAACTACCCGATCTACACCATCCCCCGTCAGGTGCTCATCGCCACCGTGCCGCTGCGCAAGCGCCGGGCTGCACTGAGTCTGGACGCGGTGTCCATCGAGATCTGCTACATGTTCGGACCGATGGTCGCCATCATCATTGCCTCGTCCGTGGGCACCCGCGCGACGATGATCGGCTGTGCCGTACTGGCGGCGCTCGGAGCCACCGGGCTGACGATCCTCGATCCACCCATCGCCGAGACGAGTGGGGCTGCATCCGAGGGGCAGGCCCCCAGCAGCTCATCCCCCGACGGCAACCCCTCACCCGACCCGCGTCCTGCCACGGAGCCCGTCGCCCCGACACAGTCCTCGGCCACCGAGGCGCTGGCGGTGGAGGGGACGGCACGCGATCCCGACGCCCCCATCATCGACGTCCCCACGGCGCATCCCTCCACGACGTCTGCCCTGGCGTGGGTGAACCGATTCACCGTCGCCATCCTCATCGGATGTCTGGCCGCCGGATATACCCTGGGCGGTATCGAGCTCACGACGGTCGGTGCCATGCGAGAGATGGGCAACACCCAGGCCATCGGCTGGGTGCTGGCCTTCTCCGGGTTGGGATCGGCACTGGGTGGCACCATCTACGGGGCATTGAACCGTTCGGTGCCCATGCCCGTTCTGCTCACCCTCATGGGCCTGACGGCAGCTGCGACCACCCTGGCCACCTCTCCCCTGCAGGCTGGCCTCATCCTGCTGATCGGCGGCCTGTTCGTCTCCCCGACCCTCACTGCCAGTATCGACCAGCTGACCAGCCTCACCCCACCCAGCAGGCGTGGCAGCGTCATCGGGTGGCAAGGCTCCTTCCTCAACGCCGGGGTGGCCATCTCCGCACCGACGATCGGTGCGGTCATCGACGGGGTCGGCTGGCACCAGGCGTTCATCCTGTCCGGGGCCGTCGCCGCCGTCATTGGCCTGGCGGTGGGAGCCGTCATGCGCACCAGGAGCAGACGATCATTCCCATGACATTGGGCAGTCGCCTGTGAAAGGCCCGCCCTGCCCCTGCATTCTCAAGGCCGTCGCGATGACCATGAATCCACGACTGCGTCGTATGCGTTGGTTGTCGTGATCCAGATGCGTCATGTCGGTGCGTGTGGGGTATTGTGTTCGCTGTCAGCCTGATAGGGGGTTGATGCCCGGGTGGTGTGGGGAAGTCGGTGGAAATCCGGCGCTGTCCCGCAATCGTGACCACATTTCGTGTGTGGAAGTCGGAGTACCAGGCCACCGGTGGGGAGTGGTTTCTGGTTCCGTCTGGGGTTACGGATCGTCACCGACGCATGTCACGCCCGTGTCGGCCCGTGAACCTTCTTCCGGGACACTTTCTGAGGAGAAACGACATGACAACGCCTTCCAGGGACGAAGCACAGACCTCTGACGAGTCCGGCGATGACTGGCGCAATGACCCCTCCCAGCACCCGAGACAGCTACCTCACCGTGACCAACCAGGACCAGCCCCGCACCAACCACGCCGACATCGAAGACGCCAGCAGCCCCACACCGCCAGGAAAAAATCACCAACGACGCGCTCGAACAGCAGTACCGACGCGCCCCACTCGACGGCCTCATCGTCGGCGCCATCGTCGGAGCATTTTGGATTCTGATGACCTTGGGGATCTACATGTTCCAAACACGGGGATCGGAATACTACCGGGAAAACCTCGCCTCGGATTGCTCCCCCTACTTCGTCATGTCCTTTGTCTTTCCTGCAGTCGGATGGCTCACCGGGTCATGGGAAAGGGCGACTGTACCGTACTTGGAGCAAAGGGCAGTGAAGCAGAAATTCAGGAGGATTGGTGCCGCCATGGCAGCCCTCTGTGGTACGGCGCTTCTGATCATAAGTTTTGTTTCTGGATCCATCATAAAAGTTTACTCTTTTAACCAGGCTCCATTGATATATCTTTTCTACACGATTCAGGTATTCGTCTTCACTCTCGTCGGATGGATGCTTGGGGATGCGCAAACAAGTCTGAGAACCAGCAGGAAATATGTCATTCCAAAAATGTGTTTAGAAATGATGTCTGCGCTGATAATGTCCGCAACACTATCGATGGCTGTTATCTACGCGTTGGTATATTTATGGTGGAACTAGACTTCACTTTATCAATGAAGACATGCATATCTAAAAAAAATACGCTCTTGACACCTTCCCGACCTTCACGAAATGAAAAAGCAGCCGCCAGATGATCGTGTGCCCTCACCGAGGGTTCTGGGATTTCCCATCCGGCTCGTCCAACTCTCCCGGAATGACCGTGCCAGCAATGATGTCTTCGGAATCGAGGTGTGAGCTCGAGGTCCGAGCACGCTGCCGCGTCTCTTCATCCGTCCCTCGTTGCCCCGAAGCGTCCTGCTCGATACGCTCCTCCGGGATACGATGCGCACTGCCCCCAGGTTGCGGACGCCCCTCGGCGTCAGCACGGGCGTTGGCCCGTTCACGCACCTGTTCCTCGGCCGAGGAGGTACTCATCGACTCGCGCAGGGTGTGCACCTTGGCACGACGACGGGCCTTCCCGTCCTCGACATCCCGATCGGCCCGGGGAAGTTCGTCGATCCTAGGGGTACGTCCCAGGTAGACGACGATGTCGCCCATCTTCGGATTGCTCATGTCCTCGGTGGCCACCACCGTCGAGCCGGGACGCACGATGAACAGGATGACCGCTCCGGACACGTAGTGGGTGAACTGGTCCCAGCCGAACTGCTCGGTGATGGGCAGTGCACGCACCCGCTGACCCTCACGCCAGTGCCGCTCCATCTCGGCATGGGTGAGTCCCGGGTTGAACGCCGTTCGGGCCTTGAGGGTGGAGACGGTGCCCGTGGTGCGATCCTTGGGGTGGCCCTCGTCGGCACGTCTGACCTGGAAGACGTTGGCCCGGCTCAGGACACGTCGGTACTGCACTGCGGCAATGGAGTTGGTGTTGTCGTCGGGGGTGCACGCCACCATGTAGTTGATGCCCGACAGGTCCATCTCCTCCACCGCGTACTCACTGAGGAAATCGGCGGCGACGGTGCGCAGACCGGCCTTGCGGGCGGTGTAGAGGTCGTAGCTGCGACGGGTGACGATGAGGGTCGGCACGTCCAGGGAACGCAACAACTTGGCCGCGTCGACGGCCCAGGGCGGCGATCCGGCGAACATGACGCCCCGAGGCTTGGCGCTGGCCAGGCCGAGTCTCTCCGCCAGCCGTCCGATCCCCAGGCCGTAGATGGCCACGGTGCACACGATCATGAGGAAGACGATCGGCACCAACTGGTCCACCTGGTCGGAGAGCCCAGCGAGGTTCTGGGCGAAGGAGGAAAGGTCAGCAGCCCGCTGCGGATCGGCGGCCATGAGCTGTTCGGCCTGGTGAGCGATGGAATCGGCGGTGTCGGAAAAACCCAGGGCGAAGACGGAGGTCACCGAGGCGGCGACGATGCCTCGCGGGGCCATGAATGCCATGAGCACCCGCTCCTGGCGGGTCGTCTCGGTGCCGTGCAGGCCGATGAACACCGAGAGTGGGCGGATGAGCAGCACCGAGATGGCGACGAAGGCCAGCCCGACTGGCAGCACCCGGACGATCTCGTCGGGATTGACGCGCCCGGCAAGCATGATGAACAGCGCCCCGACGAGCAGGATCTGCAAATGCTCCTTGAACTCGACGACGACGTCCAGCTCGAGGTCCTGGTTGGCCAGGAAGATGCCGAGCAGGGTCACCGCCATGAGCCCAGACTCCTCCTGGATGAGGTTGGCACCCACGACGGTACCACAGGCCACCGCAACGAAGATGACCCCCTGCAGGAAGTCCGGGATGAGCAGGCGCCGCAGCATGAAGGTGAGTAGCATGCCGATGGGGAAGGCGACGAGCACCGAGACCACCATCGTCCAGCCCAGCACGGCCAACCCGTGGCCGATGTGGTTGCCCCCGATGGACGTGATCGCCTGGTAGACCAGCAGGGCGAGGATCGCGCCGATGGGGTCTACGACGATGCCCTCCCAGCGCAACAGGGCCGAGACCCGTCTGGTGGGGCGCACCTGACGCAGGATCGGGTTGATCACCGTGGGGCCGGTGACGACGAGCAGGGCCCCCAGCAGCAAGGCGACCCGTATGTCCATGCCGAGCAGATGCGCGGCAAGAGCCATGAGCAGCCATGCGATGACGACCGTCACCGAGCACAGTCTGAGGATGGGTTTCCCGAGGTCACGCACCTCCCGGAGCTTGAGGGACAGCGATCCCTCGAAGAGGATGATGGCCACAGCGAGGTTCACCCCGCCGAAGAGCAGACTCTGACCGAACATCTCATCGGGGGTGACCCACTGACCGAGTGCGAAACCGATGATGAGCAGGAAGAGCAGCGCGGGCAGCTTGAGTCGCCAGCCGAGCCATTGAGCAGCCACGGCCAGCACCAGGACGAGGGCCAGGTACGTTGCTGGATTCACTTCGCAAGCTTAACCGAGGAGACGGGTGGGAACGAGCTGTGTTTCACCCCAGGCCCACCGGAACGATCACGCCCACCGCATAGCGAAACAGCCATGTTCACTCCGCGTTCACGTGAATCTGGCAATCTGTAACCCATGACGTTCTCCCCGCAGCTCGTGGCCCTGGACATTGACGGCACCATCGTGGATCGCGAGGGGCGTCTGCCAGATTCCGTGAGGGCAGCCGTCCACCGAGTGTGCCAGGCGGGGGTGCCCGTCGTCCTGGCGACGGGACGCGGGGTGACCGGGGCCATCGGCGTGCACAAGGAGCTGGGGCTTCCAGCAGGCCTGCTCGTCGTGTCGAACGGGTCGGTGCTGGCACACAGCGATCCACTGCGCGTGGTGAGCAGGCACACCTTCGACCCCTCCCACGTCATCGACGAGGTGCTGCGGATCCATCCACAGGCGCGTATTGCCGTGGAGGAGGTGGGCGTGGGTTTTCGCGTGAGCAAGCACTTTCCCGACGGTGAGCTCGCCGGTGAGATCCACGTGGAACCGGTCGAGGAGCTCAAGGCCACCCCTGCCACCCGCATCATCGTGCGCGACCCGGATGCCTCCCCCGACGTCTTCGTCGAGTTGGCGAACCAGCTGGGGATGACCGGGGTGACGTATTTCGTCGGTTGGTCGGCCTGGCTCGACATCGCTCCCCGTGGGGTGACGAAGGCGTCCGGCCTGCAGGAGGCGTGCGACATGCTGGGAATCCCCGCAAGCTCGGTGCTGGCCATCGGTGACGGCAACAACGACATCGAGATGCTGCGCTGGGCCGGCCGGGGAGTTGCCGTGGGGGATGCCCTCGACCAGGTGCGAGCCGCCGCCGACGCCGTCACCGCGGATTTCGACGACGACGGTACCGCCGCCGAACTCAACCGCTGGTTCGGCTGAGCCGGGGACTGCCAACGAGCAGGCCAGCGCGCCGCCACGAGTCCATCGCCCGGGCCCATCGACCGCGGCATGACGTTCCCGGGAGGACCGATCCGAAGGAATGTCCTCCTGGACTGCCGGAAAACAGCAGCGTCAACCGTTCATCGCATCCGTGTGCAGGCGAGCACCCCGCGCGGGATCTTGCACTCCTCGCCCAGGTCCATCGGCGCGATACGGCCGGCACTGCGCGCGCTGAACAGCTCGGGCAACAGACGGGCCGCCAGTGCGGCCGGCGAGATGGTGTTGACGTAGATCTTCGTACCACCCTCGAAACCGGCCAGGGTCGACACCCGCAACTTGAGGTTGACCCGCCACGGCACCGGCACGCCGACCCCGACCGGGCGGTGGTGCCACTCCTCGTTGCACGGCACGTGCGGACCCACCGCCACGTGCATGGCGTGCAGCAGGTCTGCCACGGCACCGATCTCCTCGTGTGTCATGCGCCACGGCTGGTCCAGGGCACTCGTCGACCAGATCTCCACCGAGGGGTATCGGTGACCGAAGCCGACGGTGGCCACGGCGTGCTCGTTGCGTGCCAGGACCAGTCCGTGGTCTGCGGCGAAATCCGGCCCGTACTCGTTGTGGATGTTCGGGTTGAGCACGACCTTGGGAAGCAGGGTCTGATTGTTGGTACCCAGCTCGTCGATGGCGACGAGCTGCTTGTGCAGGTGGTCGAACGACGCCCCAGCCGGCTTGAGCCAGTTCTGGAAGGCGACGACGTAGCGGGCCTGCGGGTTCTGGGCGTACAGGTCACCCATGGCGTGCACCGTGAGGCCGATGAAGGCGCGATGGTCGGCCACCGACAGACTTCCCGACCCGGCTAGGTCTGCCGTCGTCTGCCCGGAGTCGGTGTAGTGACGCCGGGCGACGATGACGTCGTGACCACCGGCGAAGAACGGTGCGGACCGTTCCCGGAGCTCACGTTCGGTGAGGTCCTCGGCCTTGAGGCCGGCATCGTTCGCGGCGAGAACGGCGTCAAGGACCTCACAGACGTGCGCCCTCCCGTCGGGATGGGCCAGGTAGGCCTCCTGACGCTCCCGCTGCTGCGGGGTCATCGTCATCCCGTGGTTGACGCGCCAGTAGCTCCACGGGAGGATCTCGAAGAGGTTGGGAATACGGCGAAACTGCGCCACCGTGTCGTCCAGCTGCCAGGACGGCACGTCCTTCACCAGGCGATGCCCGAAGAAGCTCCCCTGCGCATCGGCGACCAGACGAGCCTTCTCCGGCGGGGTCTGCCGCAGCCGGGACGGGCAGAACGCGCAGCTGGTGAGCCGGTCGTCCGCACTCAGCGGGCGGGCATCGGTCACCGGGGTGGCCAGCGGACGGGCGCCCCGCCCCGGAACCGTCCACACCTGGGTGCCGGTGAACGGGTTGCGCTGCTTGATGGTGCCGTCAGGCAGTTCGCGATAGTAGTCGTCGACCTCGTCGCCCATGAATCGATCCTGCTGTGCGCACCGGCCTCAGTTCTGGGGACGCAGCACCTCGGCACCGCCCAGGAAGGGGCGCAGGGCCTGCGGCACCCGCACCGAGCCGTCGGCCTGCTGATGGTTCTCCAGCACCATGATGATGATGCGGGTCATGGCGCACAGGGTGCCGTTGAGGGTGGCCAGCGGCTCGACGCCGTCGGGGCCGCGGTGGCGGATGGACAGGCGTCGGGCCTGGAAGGTGGTGCAGTTGGAGGTCGAGGTGATCTCGCGGTAGCGGTTCTGGGTCGGCAGCCAGCCGTAGCAGTCGTACTTGCGTGCCGCGGACAGTCCCAGGTCACCGGAGGCCACGTCGAGCACCTGGAACGGGATCTCCAGGGCCTCGATGAACTCCTTCTCGAATCCGAGCAGTTTCTCGTGCCATGCCTCGGCATCGCCGGGCAGGCAGTGGACGAACATCTCGACCTTGTCGAACCAGTGGACGCGGAAGATGCCCCGGGTGTCCTTGCCATAGGAACCGGCCTCGCGTCGGTAGCACGGGGAGAACGCCACGTACTGCCTGGGCAGCTCGGCGTCGTCGAGGATCTCACCGGAGTGGAAGGCGGCCAGGGCCACCTCGGAGGTACCGACGAGGTACTGCTCGTCCTTGGGCAGGTAGTAGACGTCGTCGGCGGCCTGGCCGAGGAATCCGGTGCCCTCCATGGCCGACGGTTTGACCAGCGCCGGGGGGATCATCGGGGTGAATCCCCACGTGGCGGCCTTGGACATGGCCAGGTTGAGCAGGGCGAACTCCAGCTGGGCGCCGACACCGGTGAGCACGTAGAACCGCGACCCCGAGATCTTCGTGCCGCGTTCCATGTCGATGGCGTGCAGCGCCTCGCCGATCTCCAGGTGGTCCTTGGGCTCGAATCCCTCGGCAGCGAAGTCGCGCGGGGTGCCAACCGTCTCGATGACGACGCCCTCGTCCTCGCCGCCAGCGGGCACGCCGTCGATGACGATGTTGCCCAGGGTCTTGGCGAGCTCGGTGAATCGCTCCTCGGCTGCGGCGGCCTCGTCCTTGAGCTGGCCCACCTGGGCGGAGAGCTCCTTGGTGCGGGCCAGCAGGGCGGCCTTCTCCTCACCCTTGGACTGGGCGATCTTCTTGCCCAGGCCCTTCTGCTCGGCACGGGCCGACTCATGGGCCGCGATCGCGTGCCGACGGGTCTCGTCGGCGGCAATGAGCTCGTCAACCACCGATGGGTCCTCACCCCGGGCGATCTGGGAACGACGGATGACGTCTGGATCTGTGCGCAGCAGCTTGGGGTCGATCATGGGTAGGAGTCTAGCCGCGCCGTGCGAGTTCGGTGAGCATCTGGGGGCCGGTGAGACGATGCGGACGCCACTGTGGCCCGGGCGCGGCGAGGGCCCCGGTGAGCTGACGGAGGTATTCGGCGCGGTCGATCTCGACGGCCCCCAGGCTGGCCAGATGGTGCGTGAGCCACTGCACGTCGAGCAGTGCAGTGGGGTGGACGGGCACGGCCTGCTGTCCAGGAGCAGGGCCGTCGGAGGGGGTAGGGGCGGTGCTGGTCGACTCGTCGCGCGCCGACGGCCCCGATGCGTCAGGTGGTTGGGTGGTGTCGGACGCGGTGCCGCAGCGGGATTCCTGATCGGCGTCAACCGTTGGGGCCTGATCGCTCATCCCCAGCTCCAGGACGAGTCGGATGAGCGCGGTCTTGGAGGCGTCCCTGCCGTGCACCGGGTCGTGGAACATGGATTCCCCGCTGAACAACCCGCCGACGCTCACCCCGTACAGCCCACCGACCAGCCGTCCGTCCTCGTCCCACGTCTCCACCGAGTGGGCCCAGCCGTTGTGGTGCAATTCGGTGTAGCTGTCGATGATCGTCGAGTCGATCCAGCCACCCGGTCGAGACGGGTCGGCGCAGCGCTCGATGACCCGGTCGAAGGCCTGGTCCACCGTGGTCGTGCGATGTTTGGTGGTCTTGCGCAGGCTGGAGGAGACAGTGAGGCGGTCCAGGGGCAGGACGCCGCGACGTTGCGGCGACCACCACGCCGTGGCACCGCGGTACTCACGCGGTGCGTCGTCACCCAGCGGCATGGGAAAGACGCCCTCGTGCAGGGCGGCGAGCACCAGATGCGGGCCAAGCACCCCCGTCAGACACAGCAGGTCGGAGTCAGGCCACTGGTCCGGGTCACCGAAAAGGTCCATGCACTCCAGCCTAGGCAGGGCCAGCCTCAACAGAACAGCAAGGCATGACGCCATCGACAGCCGAGGCTGCGCCGCGATCCTTCACGCATCCTCACACCGCACCTTGCCAGGCCACCCCGGCCCTCTCACGCCACGTGGCGGCAACGGTCATCGGGAGAGGCCGTCGTGCAGTCTTCGCCCAGCCGCGTCACGCCGGTTGCGGGCGTCGATAGGCTGGAGGAGAGTCTCAGGAAGGATCGTGGCCATGAGCAAGTCTGGCGAAGCCCTGTCCAAGGCCCTCGTCGTGGCACCGAACGCGGCGTTGTCGGTGTTTCGCACCATCATGGACGTCGCCATCGACGGTGCCGGGCCGCTGCCAGGAGCTCGCAAGGCCGCTGGCGCGACGCTGAACCGCAAGGGTGAGATCGAGGCCGCCATCGACGCCTTGGTGCGCAACCACATCGGGATGGCCGGGGCTCAGGGATTCCTGGCGAATCTGGGCGGCTGGGTCACCATTCCGGTGGCTCTGCCGGCGAACATGGGCGCCCTCGCCACTCTGCAGGCACGTATGGTCGCCGCGATTTCCCACCTGCGCGGTTACGACGTCGACGACCCCCGGGTGCGAACCGCCATCTTCACCTGCCTGCTCACCCAGGACAGCGTGGACGAACTCATCCGGAACGAGAAGATACCCAGCACCCCCATGGCGATGGCCACCGCCCCGGTGAGTGATCCGGAGCTGGAGAAGACCGTGGCCACCCACGTCGTCGAGACCTTGGGCAGCCTGGCCACCGGCAAACGGGTGGCTGTCATGGGTATGAAGAAGATCCCGCTGCTCGGTGGAGGCATCGGTGCCGGCACCGACGGCATGGCCACCTGGCAGGTCGCACGCTACGCCAAGGAGCAGTTCCCGTCCCGGCGGATGGGCTGAGTCGACTTCGCCGAGGCCCTGGACACTCCCCAGGCGTGGGCCGATGCACACGCGACCTTGGCGCGGCCTGCCGTCATCAAGGACGTGACCCGCTTCAACGCGGTGCTCACCACCAGTCTCCTGGCGCGCATTGACAGTGCCGCCGCCGCTGCTGGCCTGTCACGTTCGGAGTGGATCAGGCGACGCTGCGCCGAAGCCACCACCGACGACGAGCACTGACCACACACGCCCATACTGATATAATTCAGCTGCCACGCGAAAGCGTCATCACAAGCGAAACCACGATTGTTGCGGAGACAGACCAGTGGCTGATTTCAGTGTTTTCGGCGATTACCAGAACCCCGTTCAATTTGATCCCGGAGTTGCCGAGGACTTCTCGGCCCAGCTGCGGTGGACGTCGCAGCGCATCAATATTTTCAACGCGAATCTCTCGCTGGTCCAGTCGACAGCTTCGCAGCAATTCCGAGGGTTCTTCGCCGAGGTATTCAGCCGCAACATGAAGGTTTGTTCCCAGGATGCGACGGAGTTGTCGGAGGCACTGACGGCCGCCGCCGACCAGGTCGACTACTTGGCCGAACAGGCAAAGCTGGAGAACCAACGGCGTGAACAGGTCCGTGACTACGTGTCCGCCCACGATGACTGGTGGGAGAAGGGCTGGGACTGGTTGGCAGGCACAGATGCCCCGCCGGGTCTAACTCCTGCCGAGCCACCTGCCACCCCACCGCTGAACCTGCCGTTCACCCAGCCACGTCAGCAGGACAGGTCAATCCGCGGTGCCTCGGGCGGGGTGACATCGGCCAACCCGAGCGACCTGACACGTGCCGCCGGAATCCTGGGTGACGCCGCTGTCGACGTTCCGCCAGGCAGCACGTTGAGAGCCGATTACGACTCCTTCTGCCGTGCGTGCAGGTATGGCCAGCTCGTCGTCGGCGACCTGTTCGAGCAACTGGACCGGTGGCGCGAGCTCAACACCGGCGACGTGAACTGGTTGAATGCCGTCGCCAAGGCGTTCGAGGCGGCCGGCGGCTCAGGCACTTTGAGCCTGCCGAACTCGGCTATCCAGCAGTCGCTGAGGGCCAACGGGGCGTCGGTGAACCGCCCCGATCTAGACGTCACGATGCCAACGTTGGCTGGCATCGACCCCGCCACCGGGTACATGGAGGATCCCATCAACTCCGCCACGGGAAACTTCGTCGAGCCCGAGACCGATCTGGGGTTCGACGGCGTGGGGACGGCGCTCGTGGTCGAGCGCGTGTACAACTCTATCCAAGCTGCCCAAGGTGTCTCCGGCGTCTTGGGGCCCGGGTGGTCGTGCGTGGCGGATCAGTGCCTGACCATCGAGACCGATCACTTGGAGTGGGTGCGCCCCGACGGGCGTCACGTCGTCTTCACCGCCCCAGCGGACTCCTCGACTGCCGAGAGCGACCCGGAACCGATACGGGCGGCGGAGGAGAATGCGTGGCTCAGCCACGTCGACTCCTCCGAGTTGCCGGGATTTGCAGACGTGGAACAGGACGCAAGTCGTTTCTGGTTGGTGTCGGACAACCACGGCGGCAGGTGGGTGTTCACCGAGACCGGCGTCTGGATGTGCTCCGGCTCGTCGATCACCGACGTCGTGCGGGCACGCCGTGAGCACGGCCGTCTGAGCGGGCTGGACACCGCGTGGGGACGACGGATCACCTTCTCCTACGACGACGCCGGCCTTCTCGCCGGGGCAGCCACCAACGATGGACGACGCGTGCGTTACACTCACGACGACCGCGGTCGGCTCGTGCAGGTGGATCGTCCCGACGGTTGCCGACGCTACGAGTGGGATGGGACCTTGGTGACGCAGGTCATCGACGCTGCCGGGGTGTGCGAGTGCGTCAACACCTACGACGAGCGTGGCCGGATCGCGACCCAGCAGACCGCCGATGGTCGTCTGGTCCACGTCAACTACCTGCCCGGGGGTGTGACCGCCGCGTCAGACGCCGACGGCACACGCGCCAACACATGGATCGGTGACGCGCGTGGGCGTACCGTCGCCGTCATCGACTCGGACGGGGGCCGGGTGTCGATGATCCATGACAGGTTCGGCAACCTCCTGCGCACGGTCGACCGGACTGGTGCCGTCACCACGCACCACTACGACGAAAGAGGCCGATGCACCCATACTGGTCTGCCCACCGGAGCAAGCATCGATTACTCGTGGGACGCCTTGGACAGGCTCGCCACGGCGAGACTGGACAACGGTGCGACGACGACGTTCACCTACGTCGACACCTCACGCGGCCCGGCAAGCATCACCGACCCGGTCGGGGGCGTCACCCGTTTGGAGTGGACCAATGGGCTGCTGGTGGGTACCACGAACCCAGTCGGGGTGACCCTGAAACTGGGCTACGACGCCCACGGCGATCTCGTCAGTCTCACCGACTCCGCCGGGAGTGTGACGCGTCTGGTCCGTGACGAGGCAGGACGCGTCGTCGAAGCAACGTCACCGGCGGGTGCGACGACTCGACTCAGCTACGACGACGCCGGCCGTCTGACGTGCAGGGTGGACCCCGACGGTGCCACGTGGACCCACCGCCGCGACCAGGGCGGCCGTCTGGTCGAACTCGTCGCACCCGACGGGGGCGTCATCCGCTGGGGGTACGGTACCGACGGACGCCTGACGAGCGTCACCGACCCGGCCGGGCGCGTCATCGACCACGTCTTCGACGACCTCGGGAACCTCTCCGGTCTCCACCTGCCCGACGACACGGTGTGGGGCTTCGACCACGACGCCCTGTCACGGCTGACCGGGCTGGTCTGCCCCGACGGCGCCACGTGGGGTTACGGCTACGACGTAGACGGGAATCTCACCCGTGTCGCCGATCCGTGTGGGGGTGGCCAGATCTTCTCCACCACCGGCACGGCCCAGGCCACCTCGACCCCCGCGGGTCGCGTCCTGGATCGCGTCGACACCGACATCCACGGCCTGCCGGCCACCCACACCGACGTCACGGGTGCCAGCGAGTGTCTCACCAGGGATCTTGCCGGACGAGTCATCGAGTACCGAGACCCCGCCGAGCAGATCACCCGGTACGACAGGGACCTCGCCGGACGCATCACCCGCGTCGTCAGCCCCACCGGACTCGTCACCAGCTACCACTATGACGCATGCGGACGCCGTGATGCCGTCACCGACCCCGCCGGGGGCGTGACCCGCTACACCTACACCGCTGACGGGCAGGTCGCCACCGTCACAGACCCCACCGGCGAGATTGCGCACTACAGCTACGACCCATGCGGGCGTCTGACGGCAAGTCAGGTTCCCGGTGCCGGAATGTCACAGTGGCGCTACGACCGGTGTGGACGGCTCATCTTCGCCGACGACTTGGTCGAGGGTCCCCGCCATTTCCGCTACGACACCTGCGGTCAGTTGGTGGCCTCCACCAATCCCGCCGGTGGAGTGACGCGCTACTCCTACGACCGGTGCGGACGCCTGGTTTCCTCCATCGATCCTGCGGGTGGGCTGACGACCTACCACTACGACAGCTGCGGACGACTCACCGAACTCACCGACCCGCTGGGACGGACCACCCAGTACACTTGGGACGCTGTGGGCAGCCTCGTATCCGTCGGGCGCCCCGACGGTACCGTCCTGACGCACCGTTCCGGCCCTGACGGCATCGACGATCATATCGACGACGAGCTCGTGACCCGCACCCTGACCGACGCCAGTACGCGCACGATCTGCATTGACGACCACGCCGGTCCCGTCACTCGGCGCCACGTCCTCACCTACGATCCGCGTGGACTGCTGCTCACCCACACGAGTCTGCCCGTCGCGGAATCCGACGAGCCGGGCACCGGGCAGGAGGCGAGTGATCGGGGCGGGTCGGGTGTCGTCTCCGAGCAGTGGGTCTATGACGACGAGGCGCGCCTGAGACGCCACGTCACCGCAGCCGACGAGACCATCGAGTACGACTACGATGCCGCTGGGCGACTCGCCACGATCCGCCACACCCGCCTCGGCGACGTCCGCCTGGACTGGGATGGAGCCGGACGTCTCACGGACCTGGCCAGCCGCAGCAGCAGACAGCACTGGAGCTACACCGACGGATTCGTCACCAGCCACACTGGCCCGGCCGGCTCCACGACCATCGGACGCGACGAGACTGGACGTGTCACCGAGCTGTCCACACCTGACGGCCACTGGTACTACGCCTACGACGGCTCCGGCGCCCTCGCCGAGGTCCATACCCCTGAGGCCGCGCTGGCAAGCTGGGCATACGACACGTGCGGCAGGCTCACCACCGCCGTCACCGGGGACGCCACCCGTCGCTTCACCTACGACGCCGCGGGCCAACTGGCCACCGTGACCCACACCGCTGACGGGGCCACGAGGAACATCCGGTACCGCTACGACTCCTGCGGTCGGCGCGTCGAGGCCACCGACGACGTCGCCACGACGACGTACACGTGGGATCGGCGCGGCTGGTTGGCTGGCCTGACCTCCGCCAGCGGCACAGGAACCAAACACTGGAGCGTGCGCGTCGACGCCTTCGGCTGCCCCATCGAGGTCACCAGCCCCGGCGGTCACAGTCGGCTCGATTGGGACGTCAACCAGCACCAGCCCAGCCTGCAACAGGCCGACGACACACCGGTGATGGCACTTCCCGACGGCGGCCTGCTCACCTCCGATGAACCCGACGGGGCGTGGCGTCATCCCGACATCGACCCCGCAGACCCCTACCACCTCGCCAGTCGGCTTCTCACGACCGCCCTCGGCCACACCGGCGCCCACCCCACGCTTGGCGGTCTCGTGTGGATGGGTGAACGTCTGTACGATCCCGAGACTGCGAGCTTCCTCACCCCCGACCCGCAGCCCGCACCGACGGGTGCCCTGTGGCAGACCAGCAGCTACGCCTACGCGGCCAACAGTCCCTTGACGCTTGCGGACCCGATGGGGCGCAACCCCGTCACCGACGCCCAGATGCGCCAGTTCACGGACACCCTCGACCTCCAAGGTTGGTGGGGTCGGCATGGTCACGACGTCCTGTCCTGGCAGACCGGGGTGGGCGTGGGACTCATGGTCGTCGGCGGCATCCTGACACTCGTCCCGATTCCGGGACTGGGAGAGGTACTCCTCGGGGCGGGACTGGACATGACCATCCAAAAGGTCACGACCGGACACGTCGACGGGGTCGAGGTCGCACTGTCAGGCGCGCTCGCACCGATCGGTGGATTCGCGCTGGGCAAGACGGCCACACCCCTGGCCCGATCAGCCGTCGCCCGCGGAGTGACACTGAACGGCATGCAGGGCTTCACCATGGGCAACTACCACTGGGCAACCTCTCCAAGCCCCCACAACGCCCGCAGTTACGCATCACAGGTGGGTGGTGAGACCCTCAGCGGAGTGGCGCTGGGAGCCCTCACCGTCCCAGCCGGGAACCGCATCGGTCAACCCATCTATGATGCTATGCCCGAGGCCATTCCCCTCGGACACTTCGACGGTGCCCGGAGCTACGACATCGGTGGGCCCGGGAAACTACGAGAGTTCGCACGCAGAGTGACGGGACAGCTGACAACTGAGCATGCCAATTCCTTCCGTTCCTCCTCCTACGACAGAAAGCTTTCCCTCAAGCCGTTCCCGGTCTACCGGGCGTGGAGCGGCGACCCTACCGAAAACGAGGCCGGGCGATTCGTCAGCCGGACGCGGCCGACCGGCCCGATGCAGGCACGACTCGACAGCGCCCTGGTACCGCAATGGGGCAACGACGCCGACCACGTCACCAAATTCACCATGCCCACGGGAAGAATCTTCTACGAAGGGGCAACAGGCGAACAACCCATGATCTACTCCGACGACCCCGCCTACACCCTCGGACAGCTCCCCGGGGGCGGAAACCAGATCATGTTCAAGAAAACCCCCAAGGAATGGAAAAGGCAATGCCATCCAAAGAAGCGATAATCGACTTCCTACTCACCAGAAAAGTCAAACTCTCCAACGTCGGACCCCTCGTCACCTACAAACAAACCCTCATCAACCTCGACGGCAACATCTGGATCGGACGACCCGGCGACAACGTCTACGTCATCACCTCATACGACTACCAACAAGGACACCACCTCACCCTCGAAGGCTACTCACACCCCTCCTACTTCCGCGTCACCGTGAACTCACCAACCCACGCCGAACGAGACCTCGACACCCTCCGCATCTACGGAGACGGACCCATCACCTTCCACCAGTACACCTCAGCCCAACACCCAGGCACTCTCGTCACCGGACACGACTACGCCGAACTCGAAGACCTCTCCCCCTACCTCCTCTGGCCACCCGCCGCCTTCTCACCCAAATACCTACGCCGATGGACCGGAAAAAGAGACTACAACCTCCCACACTCCCCCTTCCGCCCCTCCCAAGACCGATAAACCCAGCCACCAACCCAAAACCGAGACACCCCACCAAAACCTCACACCCACAGACAGCAGAATCCACCCAAACAATCCTCGGGCAACTCCCCGGAGACGGAAACCAAATCATGCTCAAGAAAACCCCCAAGAAACGGAAAAGACAATGCCACCCAGAAAGGTGAAACTCTCCACCGTCGGGCCCCTCGTCACTTACAAAAAAGCAACTATCAACCTCGACGGCAACATCTGGCTCGGACGCCCCGGAGACACCGTGCACATTGTCACTTCCCATGACTACCAAGAAAGGCGTCACCTCACTCTCAAGGGTTATGGATTCTATCTCACCATAACCTCACCGACCCACGCCGAACGAACTTTCGACGCCCTACGCATCTACGGAGAAGGTCCCATCACCCTCACCGACGATTTTTCCGGCATCACTGCCATCGCCACGGGAGGTGAAATACCCACTACCGTCACTGGACATGAGTACGCCGAACTCGAAGACCTCTCACCACTAATCATCTGGCCCTTCAGCGCCTTTTCACCCATGCATCTGCGAAAATGGGTCGGGAAACACCGCTACGGCCAGCATTACCCCTTCCGGAACCGATAAGCCCCAGCCACCACCAACACCGTCCCTAGACCAAACTTCCTGGCCGCGCGCCACACATAAGGCGACGACGACCTCGCCTACACCCTCGGACAGCTCCCCGGGGGCGGAAACCAGATCATGTTCAAGAAAACCCCCAAGGAATGGAAAAGGCAATGCCATCCAAAGAAGCGATAATCGACTTCCTACTCACCAGAAAAGTCAAACTCTCCAACGTCGGACCCCTCGTCACCTACAAACAAACCCTCATCAACCTCGACGGCAACATCTGGATCGGACGACCCGGCGACAACGTCTACGTCATCACCTCATACGACTACCAACAAGGACACCACCTCACCCTCGAAGGCTACTCACACCCCTCCTACTTCCGCGTCACCGTGAACTCACCAACCCACGCCGAACGAGACCTCGACACCCTCCGCATCTACGGAGACGGACCCATCACCTTCCACCAGTACACCTCAGCCCAACACCCAGGCACTCTCGTCACCGGACACGACTACGCCGAACTCGAAGACCTCTCCCCCTACCTCCTCTGGCCACCCGCCGCCTTCTCACCCAAATACCTACGCCGATGGACCGGAAAAAGAGACTACAACCTCCCACACTCCCCCTTCCGCCCCTCCCAAGACCGATAAACCCAGCCACCAACCCAAAACCGAGACACCCCACCAAAACCTCACACCCACAGACAAGAGCCACGCATCGTTCATCCCGATGAACCCACCACACAGGGGTCCCACCACACGGGGAGTATGGGCGCCGATACATCCCACCCCGACAAGGCGTCATTCACGTCGTGGGGGCAACCAGTGGGACAATGGCATCCATGCCGTACTGCCCCTCCCCTTCCCAAGCCGTCGTCGATCTGTCCGCCATCGTCCACAATCTGGGGCAGGTTCGTGAACAGGCTGGGGGGCGACAGGTGATGTTCGCCGTCAAGGGTGACGGCTACGGCCACGGGGCCAGCCAGTGTGCGCTGGAGGCCCAACGCACCAACGCCGCCGACTGGTTCGCCGTCGCCAACGTCGCCGAGGGCCAGGAACTCATCGCCGCCGGCATCACCAAACCGATCCTCAAGCTCTCCCCCGCCCTGCCGCGCGACCTCGATGCCGCCGCCACATCGGGAATGCGACTCACCGTCACCGACGACACGAACATTGCGGCCACCGGTCGGGCCGCACGCCGTCTGGCTCGCACCGTCAAGGTCCACATCGGCGTGGACACGGGCATGGGGCGCATTGGACTGCCTGCCGAGGAATTGCTGCGTCTGGCAGACCTCGTCGACCGGGAGCCCAGCCTCGAACTCGAGGGGGTCTTCACGCACCTTCCCCTGGCAGACACCCCTGACGGCGAGGATTTCACCGCCCACCAGATCGAGGGCTTCCTGACTGCTGTGGAGCGTACGTCCAGATCCCGCGGACCCATTGCCCAGGTACACGTGGCCAACTCCGGTGCCATCCTTGGCCACGACCTGAGAACGACGACGATGGTGCGCACCGGCATCGCCGCCTACGGCTACGACCCCAACCCGGCCCTCCACCGCACCGACTTGCACCCGGCCCTCACGTGGCGCAGCTGGGTGTCGTTCGTCAAACAGGTGGAACCCGGCACCAGCATCGGGTACGGGCGCACGTGGACCGCCACCTGCCCCACGACCATCGCCACCATCCCCGTCGGTTACGCCGACGGATTTCCCCGGTTGCTCTCCAACCGGGGCGTCGTGCTGCTGGGGGGCCGACGCTGTCCGGTGGTCGGACGGGTCTGCATGGACCAGATCATGGTCGACGTCGGCCCGCACGCTGCGGTCGAGGTCGGCGACGAGGCCATCCTCATCGGCAGTCAGGCAGGCGAGACGATCACCGCCGACGACATGGCCGCAGCTGCCGAGACGATCGGCTACGAGATCACCAGTGGTCTCACCGCGCGGGTGGATCGGTACTGGATCAACGCGAGTCAGTGACACCATGCCGCACGATGGCGAGCGCTGCCGGGCATTCCGGAGCCGACGGCAGGAAAACGGGTGCCTCCAGCACCGCGGGCGGGCACACCTGCCGTTCAGCAGACCGTCAGTACAGCCACGCCCAGCAGCGCGGATCCGCCGCGAGCACCGCGCAGAGCTGGACCATCGCAGCCTGCTCCAGCAGCTCGGTGTGATCGGCGCTGGAGCGTCGGTACAGTCCCGAATCCTGGTCGCAACGGGTGCACCACATGCGTTCGGCGTAACACTGTGTGATCCGTATGGCACGGTCATCGGGAATGATCGTCGAGGCCAGCAGCAGGTTCTTGAGGAAGATGGCGTTGAAGAAGATCGGCTGCCCGTCGAACGGGCCGCCCGGCTCCTCGGGACGAAAACACGCCAGGGACGCCTCGATGATCTCGTCGAGTCGACGTCGGTGCACCGCAGACCCGGTGATCTGCCAGGCCAGGGCCTCCACACCGATCGGCACCCCCTGGTTGTAGCTCCAGAAGGTGGGGTCGATGTTCCCGGCCAGGTCGATGTTGTCCCAGAACAGACCGTCCGGGCTGAGCATGTGTTCCCTGGCCCACTCGTAGATGGGCCGGGCGTCGCGCAGGAAGCGATTCTCCCCGGTGACCTGGTGCAGTCGCAGGGCCAGCTGGGTCGGCGGCATGGTGGAGACCGTGTTGCGACTGTGGTTGCCCGAGGCCGACGCGCCGAGCAGGTGCGACGCGCGAGACAGGCCCCCGGACAGCGCCGATCCAACCCGCATCCCAGAACACCGCCCATCTGGTGCAGCGCGCAACCGTGAATCCCCACGGCCCGAGCCATCGCCCGACCGGCAATGGCTGAGCAGTGTGGCCCAGATCGGCTGGGCCATCCAGAACACCCCGCCGGGAGCCGGATGACTCGGATCGGTGTCCCGGAAGCGCTGGATGAAGCGATGGATGGCTTGGGCGCGACGAAGGTCCTTGTCGGAGCCGATTCCAGCGAGTACTCGTTGGACGTGGATGAGCGCCATCCAGGCGTTGTCGTCGATGTAGATGCGTCCACCCACCCCGTGCGGCGGGCGCGGCAGTGATGTGTAGGCACCCCGCAACGGGCTCCAGTAGGTCTCCTGGCCAGCGTCGTGGGCAGTGGCCAGGCCGATTCCGACGCAGGCCAGGTCGGTGGCGGCCGTCGTGACCTGGGAATGCGGCCACTCGTAGCTGTGCCGTCGGTCCTGGCGGCGACGTGGCACGGCCTCGTGCAGCAACACCCGACCGGCTCGGAAGTACCGCCGGAGGGTGCGATGGGCCAGACGTGCCCTGCGAGCCCAGGCCTCGGGATCTGGGGTGCGGCCTGCGTCTGGCCGATGGTTCCGTGGATGGTTCGCGTTGCTGGTGGGATTCACTGCATCTCCTTGAGCCAGATCGAAACGATGACGAGATGGCTGCGTCGCGTCGCGGGTCGTTCACCGCGTCACTGCCGCACCTCGCCCTGCTCCGCGCTTTTCGGGCACCAGTCCGGTCAGTACAGCAGCGCCGCGGTCGGGTCGGAGAGGATCTCTGCCAGGTCGTGCAGGAAGGTCGAGCCTTGTTCCCCGTCGATGAGACGGTGGTCGAATCCCAGGCTCATCGTCGTCACCCAGCGCGGGACAATCCGCTCGTCGTCTCCGGTGCCCACCACCCAGGGTCGTCGATCGATCGACCCGAGCACGAGGATGGCGGACTCGTCGCGGTTGACGACCGGGGTGCCGGCATTGAGCCCGAACACCCCCACATTGGTGATGGAGAAGGTGCCGCCGGTGTAGTCGGCGGGTTGCAGACGGCCCTCCTTGGCCACCGCGATGATACGGGTGAGCTCCTGGGCGAGGTCGAGCATCGTCATGTCCTGGGCATCGCGTACCACCGGAACCATGAGTCCACGTGGCGTGGCGGCGGCAATGCCGAGGTTCACCTGCTCGTGGTGGACGATCTGGCCAGTCTCGTCGTCCCAACTGGCGTTGACGACGGGGGTGCGTCGCATGGCCAGGGTGACGGCCTTGCACCACACGGTGAGTGGGGAGACCCGCAGCCCACGGAAGGCGCGGTCGGCTCGTAGCCGGGCGACGAGGTCCATCGTCGGGGTGACGTCGCAGGTGAGGAAGGCGGTGACGAGCGCCTTGGTGTCCATGGACGTCTTGACCGCTTCTGCGGTCACCTTGCGCACCCCGTGGATGGGGACGCGCCGTTCCCCCGGTGCGGTCGGCTCACCGCCGAGCATGGTCCGGGAGATCCACGACTGGGCGAAGAGTTGGGCGTCGCCGCTGGTCTGGGCCGGGGTGACCGACTGGGGCTGCCCGTCCGAGCTCGACCGGGTCGCACCTCGCTGGTCAGATGGCTGGGGCGCCGAGTCCGTCACCCCTCGATCGGTCGCAGCCTGCTTGACGTCGGTGCGGGTGATGACGCCGTCCCGTCCGGTACCCGTGACGGTGGTGAGGTCCACACCCAGTTCGGCGGCCAGCCGACGGGCCGGGGGCTTGGCCAGCACGTGCTCTGGGCCGGTGCTCGCGTCCATGCGTGGCGGATTCGACGGATCGGGTTGGGGCGCCGTGCCGTGCGCCTGGGGATCAGCGTCTCGTAGCGGGGAGACGGCGCTCCGATCCTGTCCGGCCGGGGCGGAAGGTGGCGTGAGGCCGTCCTGGTGCGCGGAAGCTGCAACCGGAGGCTCATCAGGGGTGGTCTGCTGAGTGGCACCGCGCGCCGCACTCGCCTGCTGCCCAGCTCCGGCCCCGCGACGGCGACGTCGTCGACCACCCTCGGCCGCCGGGATGTGACCGACGAGCAGTTTCTCCTCACCGTCTGCGGCCGCACTGTCCCCGGGCTTCCCCGCGTCGTCGGTCTCTGCCTGGTCGGCACCGTCACCGGGGTGGGAATCGTCTGCACCGGAGCCGTCGTCGATGACGATGAGCGCTCCGCCCACCGGCACCGTCTGGCCCTCGTCTGCGGCAAGGCTGTGCACCGTTCCGGCGAACGGGCTGGGAAGTTCGACGATCGACTTGGCGGTCTCCACCTCGCACAGCACGTCGTTGATCTTCACGGTGTCGCCGGGGCTCACCAGCCACGAGACGACCTCGGCCTCGGTGAGTCCCTCGCCCGGGTCGGGCATGGTGTACGTCTTCACGGTGTCTCCTGGCCTCCTGACAATGACAGAATTCAGTATGCAAGTGATCGGTCGACGGCGTCGAGGATGCGGTCGACGTCGGGAAGATGACTCGACTCCACCCGGGACGGTGGGTAGGGGGTTGTCGGACTGGTGACCCGCAGCACCGGTGCCTCCATGACGTAGTAGAGCGACTCGGTGAGGCGAGCGGACAGCTCGGCACCGATGCCCTGGGTACGAGCTGCCTCCTGCACGACGATCGCCCGGGTGGTGGATCGCACCGACTCCTCGACGGTGGCCATGTCGATCGGTGAGACGGAGCGCAGGTCGACGACCTCCAGACCCATCCCCTCCTGCTCGCCAGCCTCGGCGGCAGCCAGGCAGGTGTCGACCATCGGCCCGTAGCACAGCAGGGTCGCGTCGGTCCCCGGGCGCACCACCCTGGCCTGGTGCAGCCCCGTCGACGCCGCCGAGGAGATCTCACCCTTGACGTAGTAGCGCCGCTTGGGCTCGAAGAAGACCACCGGGTCATCGCAGTCGATGCTCTGTCGCAGCATCCAGTAGGCGTCGTCGGGGGTGGCGCAGGTGACGACCTTGAGTCCGGGCACCGAGGCGTAGAACCCCTCGGGTGACTCCGAGTGGTGCTCGGGGGATCCCACCCCACCACCGTAGGGCACCCGGATGGTCACCGGCAGCGACCACCGGCCGCCCACCCGGGCCCGGTAGCGCGCCAGCTGCGAGACGATCTGGTCGAAGGCCGGGGCGGTGAACCCGTCGAACTGGAGCTCGGCCACCGGGCGGTAACCGCGCATCGCCATGCCGATCGCCGTGCCGACGATGCCCGACTCGGCCAATGGGGTGTCGATGACGCGCAGCCCGCCGAACCGCTCCTTGAGTCCGTCGGTGATGCGGAACACACCACCCAGGGTGCCGACGTCCTCGCCCATGACGAGCACCTTCGGATCGGCCGCCAGGGCGTCGGCCATCGCGGCATTGAGGGCCTTGGCAATCGTCGTCATCACTGACCTCCCTGCAGCCACTCGGCGAGTTCGCGTTGATCGGCCCGTACGTCCGGGGTGGGTTCGGCGTAGACGTCGTCCAACAGGGCCACCGGGTCCGGGTCGGGCTGGTGGACGGCGTCGCGCACCTGGGCGCCGAACTGCTCGGCCCGCTCGTCGAGTTCGGCGAGCCAGGCGTCGTCGATGAGTTCCCGGGAGCGCAGATACTTCTGCATCCGGACGATCGGGTCCAGACCGGCCCAGTACTCGTCGGTCTGCGCAGTGCGGTAGCGGGTCGGATCGTCGGTGGTGGTGTGGGCTCCGGTGCGATAGGTCCACGTCTCCACCATCACCGGTCCCCGGCCGGATCGGGCATGGTCCAGGGCCGCCGAGAGGACGGCTGCCACCGCCAGGACGTCGTTGCCGTCCACCTGCACCGAGGGAATCCCGAATCCCAGTCCGCGTCGGTACAGCGAGGTTGGCGCCTGCACGCTGGTCGGTTCGGAGATCGCCCACTGGTTGTTCACCGCGCAGAAGACCACCGGGGCCTTCATGGCGGCGGCGAAGACGTAGGCCTCGTTGGTGTCGCCCTCGCTCATCGCCCCGTCGCCGTGGAAGTCCAGCACGGCGGCGTCCACGCTCGGATCGGCGGCCTTGTCACGCTGGATGCCCATGGCGTAGCCGACGGCGTGCAGGGTGCCCGAGCCGATCATCACCGGGTAGGCCGAGAAGTGTGTGGCGACGGTGTCCCACGGGCAGTGTGCGGTTCCCCGCCAGGTGGCCAGCACCTGGGACAGTTCGACACCCATCCAGGTGGCCAGGGCCTGCTCGCGATAGGTGGGAAAGACCTGGTCCGCACTGCCCAGGGCCAGCCAGGCACCCACCTGGGTGGCCTCCTGGCCGATGAGGGGCGGCCACAGGCCGAGTTCCCCGTGCCGTTGCAGGTTCGTACCCTCGATGTCGAGCCGCCGGGCCATGACGAGCTTCTCGTAGGCGTCGACGAGCTGGGCGTCACTCACGTGCACGGGAAGGTCGTCGCGATCGGTGCGCACCCCGTCGGGTGAGAGGATCTGGATCATGTCGGACGCGGGCCGGTCCACCGGGAACTGCCCGGCCAGATCGGCGAACAACGGGCAGGCACCGGCTGCCGAGGTGGCTGCGTCGTGCTGCCCGGAATCCGGCTGCACCGGACCAGTCGGCTGAAGCGGGCCAGACTGCGCCGAATCCGACGGCATGGAGCCTGACTGCCCCGGCTGCATGGACTCGGACCCGTCGTGCCCGGCCGCGCTGCGCGGCTGGGACGCGTCCCCTCGTGACAGGTGGTGGGTTGATGACCCCTTGCCGTGTGTGGCGTCGCCGTGCGAAACCATGTACTGCCTCCCAGCAGGGTCGGGTGCGTGACTCACATACCTACCGAACGGTAAGTTACCGATCGGTAGCCAATGTAGTACGCCGTCGCCCACTCGGCAATGACTTGCCCCCGACAATCCTTGCGAAAGACCGGCAGTTCGCCGGTGGGAGGAACCCTCGAACCAGGCACGTCCCCCGGGAGGATTGTGCGCCGTGGTTGGGGTACGTTTGATGACGTGAATGCTCGCCGGGTCGTCGTCGTCGGGGGCGGGGTCTGTGGCCTCGTCGCCGCACACAGTCTGCAGAAATCTGGGTGCCAGGTGACACTGGTCGAGGCCTCGGACGGTTTGGGTGGACAGGTCCGCTCAGCTCGGCTGGACGGCCAGGCTGTCGACCTGGGTGCCGAGGCCGCGCCGCTGCGTGCTCCGGGAGTCCAGAAACTCATCACCGAACTCGGTCTTGACGAGTCGATGATCCACCCCACCCAGGGAACCTCACTGCTGTCCAGCCGGCACGGAGTCGTGCCACTGCCCGACGGGGTGACGCCGGTGGGGCCGACCAAGCTGTTCCCCACCATCGCCTCCCGTGTGCTCTCCCCAGCCGACCTGCTGCGAGCTGGTCTGGAACCTGTTCTGGCACGCCCTCAGCCTGCCGGGGTCACCGTGGGCGAGTTCATCGGGGCACGATTCGGCAAGGGGGTTGCCACGGCGATCGTCGATCCCCTGGTGGGGGCGATCCACGCTGCGGACATCAATGCCTTCGCACTGGAAAGCGTCTCGCCGGGCCTGGTGCGGACGGCGACCTCGGGAGACTCCATTCTGCAGGAGACCGTGCGTCGGGAGCTGGGACTCGGCGAGAACGGACCGCGCCCGGGCCGTCACGCCAAACACCCCACCAAGGCCCCGCGCACACCAACCATGGGGTCCTGGCGTCAGGGCATGGGCGAGCTGACCACTGCCCTGTCGGCCGACGTCGCCGTACTCACGGGTACCCGTGCCGTGGCACTGACCCGGGGAGAGGCTCCTCAGGACGCCACTGCACAGAGCGTCACTACCCGAGGCACCACTGCCCGGGGCGCCACGCGAAGCGGGATGGGCACAGACGGTGTGACCCGTACCGAGGACAGGACTGCCTCGGCGAATGGCCGGGAGCGGCAGGGCACGTCTGGCCGCTGGCTGCTGGAGGTGGCCGACGAGTCCGGGCGACGCACCCTGACCGCAGACTCCGTGGTGCTGGCCACCCCGACGGCCGTGAGTGCCGAACTGCTGCGCTCGGTTGCCCCCGACACCGCCTCGACACTGTCGAGGGAGCGCGCAGTGACGGTGGCTGCCGTCGTCCTGCGCATCGACCGTCCGACGCATCCCCTCGCCGAGGCGGTGGACTGGTTCGTCGGTTCGGCCTGGTCGCCACTCATCCGTCAAGTGGTCAACCTCACCAACAAGTGGCCCGACCGACACCCTGCCGACACACATCTGCTGCGGCTCAATGTCGGACGAGACCGCGGAATCAACATCGACCAGTGGTCCGACGAGGAACTCGGCGCTGCCTCGGTGGAGGAGTTGGGACGCATCGGGCTGCGGGTGAACCCACACAACCACCTGGTGCACCGATTCACCGCCGCCATGCCGCAGCCCGGCCCGCTGCACCACGAACGCATCGACGCCGTACGTACCGGCCTGAGCCGGCTTCCCGGGCTGTTCGCGGCTGGAGCCGGCGTCAACGGAGCAGGTGTGCCCAACGCCATCATCGCTGGCAACAAGGTTGCCACCGACGTCCTTGAGGAGAAACTGTATGACTGAACTCGCGACACCCCGCCACGGTGCCACCGGACATCCCGGAAGTGCTGGTGGTCATCCCGGAGCTGCGGGGGGACACCCCGGTGGCCACCCGGGCGGACATCCCGGGCACGGCCCGCTGGTGCGCGAGATCAAACACGATCTCAACGACAAACCATTCCTCGTCATCTGGGAGGTCACCCGCGCCTGCGCCCTGGTCTGCCAGCACTGCCGGGCCGAGGCCCAGCACCGCGCCGCTCCCGGGCAGCTCACCAACGCCGAGGGCCACGAGCTCATCGACCAACTCACCAGCTACGAGCGCCCCTACCCGATGCTCGTCCTCACCGGCGGCGACTGCTTTGAACGCCCCGACCTCGTCGATCTCATCGAGTACGCAGTGGGCAAGGGCCTGCACGTGTCGATCTCGCCATCGGTGACGCCGCTGTTCACCCGCGAGCGCGTCAAGGCGGTGCAGGACGCCGGGGTGTCGGTGATGTCGATGTCGCTGGACGGTGGATCGGCCGAGACCCACGACGCCTTCCGTGGATTCCCGGGAACCTTCGATCGCACCATCGAGGCATGCCACATGCTCAACGAGCTGGGTATGCGGTTCCAGCTCAACACGGTGTTCACCGCCAAGAACATCCACGAGGCACCCCAGATGCTCAAGAACGCCATCGACCTCGGGGCGTTCATGTTCTACACGTTCATGCTGGTGCCCACCGGTCGCGGTCAGCACCTCGACATGCTCACCCCCCACGAACGTGAGGACGTCCTGCACTGGCTGCACGACAACTCCACCCGTATCGCCATCAAGACGACCGAGGCACCGCAGTATCGCCGCATCGCCTTCCAGCGCGAGGCAGTACGACAGGGCAAGGCTGCCCCGGCCAAGCACGGGGAGCTGTACCACTGGCTCACCAAGGAGACCCACGAGTTGCTCGGTGAGAACATCGAGGAGCCGCGTCCCCCACGCACCCCACTCGCCATCAACTCCGGATCGGGATTCGCGTTCATCGACCACACCGGCGACGTCTACCCGTCGGGGTTCCTGCCGATCCATTGTGGCTCGATCAAGGACACGCCGTTCCCACAGATCTACCGCGAGTCGGAGGTGTTCCGGGCACTGCGCAACCCGTCGGGGTTCGAGGGCAAGTGCGGGGCCTGCGAGTTCAACCACTTCTGTGGCGGATCCCGGTCCACGGCCTACGCCATGACCGGCAACTACCTGGCCTCCGACCCGTCGTGCGCCCACATCCCCGCGGGGTACACCGGCGAGCTGCCCGAGGGCATCGAGCGGTGACTCAGCCGCTGGTTCCGGAGCAGACCGACGCTTGAACTCTTGGTGACAAAACTCGCCTGAACCTTGCCACCAAGACTTCTCACGGGGTGAGATGGTGATGATGGTCCGTCACCCATGACGCGCCACCTCACCACCCCCGGGAGAAGAACACATGATCAACACCCCGACGCACCGCATCGCGTTGTCGGCACTGTGCCTCACCGCGATGATCGGTTCGATCGCCGTGACGGGTCCGGCAGCAGGTGCCGCCCCCAGCGAGTCACCGAGTCCGAGTGAGTCCGCAACACCGAGTGGCGCGAGCACCCCCACCGGACCTGCCAGCGCCGCCCCGTCCGCGAACACATCGGCCAGCAGCTCACCCAGCAAGGACGCCACCCCGTCGACCAACGCCGCGACCGGCTCTGCCCAGGCCAGCAGCTCACCGGCGACCTGCACCCCGGACTCCGACGTCACCGTCTTCAGCTTCAACGACTTCCACGGTCGTATCGGTGAGGCTGCCAAGCTCTTCACCCCCGTGCAGCAGGCCCGCGCCGACAAGGGGGCCGACCACGTCCTGCTCACCTCGGCCGGCGACAACATCGGTGGATCGACCTTCGAGTCCGGTTCCCAGGATGACAACCCGACGATCGACATCCTCAAGGACGCCGGTCTGGAGGTCTCGGCGGTGGGAAACCACGAGTTCGACAAGGGACTGGCCGATCTCACCGAGCACGTCAACAAACGCATTGACGGGGATTTCCCATACCTGGGAGCCAACGTCTACAAGAAGGGCACCACGACCATCGCCGACGATCTCAAGGCGAGCACCGTCTTCACGAAGGGCGGAGTGCGCATCGGCGTGGTCGGCGCCGTCACCAAGGACCTGCCCTCGCTGGTCTCCCCGGCTGGCCTTGCCGATCTGACGATCGGCGACCCGGTCGAGGCCATCAACGCCGAGGCCAAACGTCTCAAGTCCGAGCACCTGGCCGACGTCGTCGTCGCCTCGATCCACGAAGGCGCTGCCTCCGGCGGAGACTTCGACCCCGCCAAGGTCACCGGCAACTTCGCCCCGATCTACAACGACCTGAGCACCGATGTGGACGTCACCTTCAACGGGCACACCCACCAGCTGTACTCATGGAAGGGACGCAACGGCGCACCGCTGCTGCAAGCCGCATCCTACGGCACTCACCTGGCCCAGGTGGACCTCGCCTACGACACCAAGAGTGCCCAGTTGTGCTCCACCGACGCCAGGACGGTGCCAGCCCCCAAGGAGGCCAACCTCGCCGACCCGGTGATCGCCAGGATCAACTCCGACAACGAGGCCGCCAGGAAACAGGCCGACGTCATCGGCGCCAAGACGATCGGCACGGCGACGGCACCCATCACCACCGCCTCCGACGCGCAGGACTCGTCGTTTGGCTCCAGCGTGCGCAATCGCGAATCGGCCATGAGCAACATGGTTGCCCAGATGTTCAAGGACACCTTGGGCAAGGACGACCCGACCTTCATCGGCATCCAGAATCCCGGTGGCACCCGTGCCTCGTTGCAGTCCGGCGAGATCACCTACAAGGACGCCGCCCTCGTCCTGCCGTTCGCCAACTCGCTCATGACCACGAAGATCACCGGCGAGCAGTTCACGCAGGTGCTCGAGGAGCAGTGGCAGCACGACGAGAAGGGTCAGGTGCCCTCGCGTCCGTTCCTCTCCCTGGGGCTGTCGAGCAACGTCTCCTACACCTACGACGAGAACCAGCCGGAGGGGCAGCGCATCACCAGCGTCTGGGTCAACGGCAAGCCGATCGACCCGAAGGCCAGCTACACCGTGGGATCCGGCTCGTTCCTCATCAACGGTGGCGACAACTTCCACACCCTCGCCAAGGGATCCAAGCCGACTGACACCGGCAAGGTCGATCTGGACACCTGGGTGGGCTGGATCAAGAATCAGGGCAAGCTCACCCCGTCCTTCGCCCGTCGCGGCGTGTCGGTTTCCGCCAAACGCATGAGCGACACCACATTCTCGTTCACCTTCGGTCAGACCGCCGAGAAGGGCATTGCCCCCGACACCCTGGATCTCACCTCCAAGGGCGCCCCGGCGAACACCAAGCTCGTCGCCCGCACCTCCCAGGCTGCGAATGCCGAGACCTTGGCCACCTTCGACGTCAAGGACGGCGTCGCGACCGGCACGATCGATTTCGCCAAGACCTCGCTGAAGCCCGGTACGAACGTCGTCTACTTCACCGCCGAGGAGTCCGGCACCGTCATCCCGGTGGAGGTGACGATCACCAGGGACGACGCCTCAACGCCCGAGCAAAGTGCCACGGCGAGCACCCCGAGCGGCAGTGCCAGCCCGAGCGTCGACGTCACCCCGGGGCCAGTCGAGATGCCCAGTGCAACTGGCGCAACGGCAACGCCCAGCGATCCCGCGACGCCCAGCGCCGCTGCGGGTACCAGCGCCGCTGTGGGTGTGGAGTCGGGTGCTGACGCCACCGGAACCATCCCGGGTAGCGACGTCACCTCCGCGGGAGCCACCCCTGCCCTGCCACGAACCGGCAACTGAGGTGGTCCAGAACCGACGTGTTTCGGGCTGATCACATCGGTTGATCAGTTCATGACGGGGTCTCGGGAACGTTCCCGAGACCCCGTCATTGTTTTCTCGCGCACTCGCCCCGGTAGGTCAAGAATGATTGTGCTTGCGTTCCCACCGGTGGGGCAGCTCTCCTCATCCCCGCCTCACAGCGTGAACATTTTTCCCACCACACGGCCACACGTGTCAGGACAATGCCCTGCCCCTCGCTCTGGCGTCAGAAATGTTCACCACACGGCCGTACTGTTCGCGGGGGGACGAGCTCGGCCTGGCCTCCGACCCATCGTGCGCCCGCATCGTCGCGGGGTACACGGCGAGAGCCCGAAGGGATCGGCAGTTGAGTCGGATTCTCGGTGACAATTCCCGATCCCCGTTGCGTTCTCGATCCTCGGCGCGTTGAGCCCATCGCAACGGGAAAGTGGGGCGTGCTGGCTCATCACCACGCCGCCATTGGCAGATGACATGGCCACACCCGCACCGTCGTGCCATCGCGTCGCACCGTGTGTGGCCTCGATGATCAGCTCGGTGGCGGTGACAGGCCCAGACGATCTGGCCAGCCGACGCGTGGGTCCTCCCACCTGTGATCTTCCCAATCCATCGACCACCAGCGTCTGAAAACGGGTTTGGGCACAAACGATCATCAAGGATACCGCTGACCGAGGGCACCTCCTCACCACTTCCAAATCGGGATGAATCCATTGCGGGCCGACAATGGATTTTCTATGCTGCAGAAAATATATTCCTACGTCCTCGAGGGGAAGTGAACATTGATGACGTACCGTTACGACAATTCCGAGGTCGGCCGGTGGGCCTTCGGCACCCGCTCCATTCATGCAGGTCAGCCCGTCGATGCAACAGGTGCCCGGAACATGCCGATCTACAACACGGCCTCCTACGTCTTTGACTCCTGCGAGAACGCCGCGAAGCGATTCAGCCTGGCGGAGGACGGCCCGATCTACACGCGTCTCAACAACCCCACCATCACCGCCCTCGAGGAGCGAATGGCATCCTTGGAGGGCGGTAGCTGCGCCGTGGCGTTCGCCTCGGGCATGGCCGCGATCACGGCGACGGTTCTCAACCTCGCCAGCGCCGGTGACCACATCGTCTCCTCCCCGCGCCTGTACGGTGGCACTCTCACTCTGTTCGAGTTCACCTTGGCGAGGCTGGGCATCGAGGTGACCTTCGTCGACGACCCCGACAACCCGCAGTCCTGGCGTGACGCCGTCCGCCCGAACACCAAGCTGTTCTTCGCCGAGAGCACCGCCAACCCGCTGGCCGACATCCTTGACGTCCCCGCGGTCGCCGCCGTCGCCCACGAGGCGAAGGTGCCCTTCGTCGTCGACAACACCGTCCCCACCGCGGCGCTCATCCGTCCGCTCGAGCTGGGGGCCGACGTCGTCGTGGCCTCGCTGACGAAGTTCTACACGGGCAACTCGACTGGCATCGGCGGCATCGCCATCGATGGCGGCACCTTTGACTGGACCGTCACCCGCGACGGACAGCCGATCTTCCCCGGCTTCGCCAACCCCGACCCGACGTACCACGGCATTGTGTACGCCGATCTGGGCGAGATGGCGTTCGGCGTGAAGCTGCGCGTGGGTGTCCTGCGCGACATCGGCGGCTGCCTGTCACCGTTCAACGCCTGGGTCACCCTGCAGGGCCTCGACACCTTGGAGCTGCGGATACAGCGTCACTGCTCGAATGCCCTCAAGGTGGCGCAGTTCCTCGCCGATCAGCCGCAGGTAACGAAGGTCAACTATCCGGGTCTTCCGTCCTCGCCGTGGTACCCGGTCAAGGAGAAGCTCGGCCTCGACGGGGTCGGCGCAGTGTTGTCGTTCGACATCAAGGGTGGACGCAAGGAGGCCTGGGCCTTCATCGACGCGCTCAAGCTCCATTCCAACGTCGCGAACATCGGCGACAGCCGGTCCTTGGTGGTGCATCCGGCCACGACGACCCACGCGCAGTGCGACGAGCGCGGTCAGGAGGTTGCCGGTATCACCGAGGCCACCATCCGACTCTCGATCGGTCTGGAGAGCCCCGAGGACATCATCGACGACCTCGAACTCGGTTTCGCCGCACTATCACAGGTCTGATCGCATCTCTTGTTGACGCCGCCCCAGGAGGGGCGGCGTCAGCTTGCAACGTCCCACACCCATCCACGGCGTATCGCGTACGTCGTGGATGCCATGTGCCGCAACGCCCGCAGCACATGTATGTACACCATCCGCACACCCAGGAGAGGAGGCATGGTGATGAAGTATGTTCAACTCGGCGATTTCACGACGCAGGCCGGGGCCGTCATCCCGCAGGTGAGGATTGCCTACGAGATGTGGGGGCAGCGGCATGGAAACAACGTCATCCTCGTGGAGCACGCGCTCACCGGGGACGCCGACGCACGCTCCTGGTGGCCCGGGCTCATCGGTCCGGGTCTGGTCATCGACACCGACCGGTACTGCGTCATCTGCACCAACGTCCTGGGTGGATGTTCGGGATCGACGGGCCCCGGGACCCCAGCCCCTGACGGGCGGGCCTGGGGGTCGAGGTTCCCCGCTCTGTGCATTCGAGACATGGTGGCTGCCGAGAGGCAGCTCCTTGCGCTTCTGGGCATCGACGAACTGCTGGGAGTCGTCGGGGGCTCGATGGGTGGCGCACGAGCCCTGGAGTGGGCGGCAATGTACCCCGAGATGGTTGGGTCGGCCTGCGTCATCGCGACCTCGGCGCGATCCTCAGCCTGGCAGATCGGCATCCAGACCGCCCAGATCTGCGCGGTCGAGACTGACCCCGACTGGCAGAACGGCGACTACTACGACACCGGACGCTGCCCCGACCGGGGATTGGGGGCGGCGCGACGGATCGCCCATCTGACGTATCGGGGTGAGCGAGAGCTCGACGCCCGCTTCGGATCGGCTCCACAGAAAGGTGAGGAACCGTTCAGCGCCTACCGTAGCTCGCAGGGGCGTTTCGCCGTGGAGAGCTACCTCGACCACCAGGCCAGTAAGCTGCTCCAACGCTTCGACGCCGGCACATACGTCGCCCTCACCCACGCCGTCAATCGTCACGACGTCGGACGTGAGCGCGGCGGCGTCAAGGAGGCCCTCGCCTCGATCACCATCCCGGTGCTCGTGGCCGGAGTCGACACCGACCTGCTGTACCCCCTGCACCAGCAGGAGTTCCTCACCGAGCATCTCGGCAACCCCCTCGGTCTGGACACGGTCGTCTCCCACGTGGGCCACGACGGCTTCCTCACCGAGACCGAACAACTCCAGAACGTGTTCGCCCACTATCTCGACGCCGTCGACCTCGACGGCAGGGGCGGGCCACATCTCCTCCAGGAGAGAGCTTCCGGATTGTACAGCGTCGACGTGGACAGCGCTCGGCCTTTCGCCGACGCATCCTCGGCAGAGCCGTACGCTCATGGGCAAAAGGTGACTGCACAAAAGTGACTGCCCGCCGACCCAGATGGATGGACGCAGCGTCCCCACGCACACATCATGGGCACAATCCGCGTCCCCATTGACACCAGATTGGACAACCCCGCGTCGATGACACGATCGGACAGTTCCGTATCGATGCGTGCATCTGAGTGCCGTTCTGGAGTTCCCCACCACCACGCTGCATGTGGCATCGTGGGAGCATGAGCAAGCGCGTCATCTTCGTCTGCCGAGGCAATATCTGCCGTTCTCCCATGGCCGAGCGCATCGCCCAGCGATTCTTCGCCGATGCCGGGCTGGACGTTGAGGTCACCAGTGCCGGGATCACCGACGAGGAGCACGCCAACCCGATGGATCCCCGGGCCCGCGCGGTGCTCAACCGCCGTGGCTACGACGTGCGCCCGCACACGGCCCACCAGATCAGCGCCGAGGAGATTCGCCGTGCCGATCTCGTCGTGGCAGCCGAGCCCTACCAGGTGCAGACCATGGCCCGCATGGCACCCTCGACGAGGAACATCGTCCTGTTGCGCGACTACGACCCCTCGGTGGCACCCGGCACCCCACTGGATGATCCTTGGTTCGGCGACGCGTCAGGATTCGAGACCATCGCCGACCAGATCGAGGCGGCCATGCCCGGCCTTGTCGCAGCCATCCGAAAGTGACCCCAGCACCGCGACCGTGCCCATACCTTCCGCATCCTGCACCAAGTATCTCCACATCCTGAACCGGGTTCTGTACCAGGAGCACGCCCGGTCCGCACCAGAACATGCCCTGTCTGTATCAAGAACATGCTCGGTGCGGCGACCTCTGACGAAAAATGACAGCTCAACCCCCTGCGGGTAAATGATGTGCCCGAGGGGGCCGGTGCTGTCAGAAATCGACACTCCCCCACCTGGTGCGACTTGCGGAAGACCTCAGTGACTTGCGAAAGACACGGCACGCGGGGATCTGGGAAGCACGGAATCCGTGTCGGCACGGACGGTGAAGTGTCCGCTGCGATGGCGAGAGCACGAGCCGAGGCCTACGAGGCCCCGCTGGGGGAAGACCTACAGGCGAGGCTCCGCTGAGGCGAGGGCCACAAGCGAGACTCTGGCTGAGGCAAAGTTCTGCCGAGGGAAGGCCCTACGAGCGAGAATCTGCTGAGGCGAGAACCTACAGGCGAGAATCGACTGAGAGACGTGGCCGAGAGGTACCTGTCAAAAATTGACAGACCAAGCCCCTTCATGCACGTGGATTGCCTGAGTGGGGCCGCAACCGTCAAAAATTGCCATCCGATGCGAGCACTTCCATACCCGAACCCCGAGACATTGCAAGCCCCGCCCCGACCTGCACAACGGGGCATCCCCTCAGCTATCCCCAGGAGCTGACACCAGCCCGATCCACGCAACGAGGACAACGAGGAGCCCCTCAGCACGTCCCCCGAAGCCCCCGACCCACGCAACGAGACAGTCACTCAGCACACATCCCCCGGAGCCCCGATGAGACACCGCCCCCGACCCACACACCGGGGCAGACGCACCAACACCACCGCACAGACACCGACGCCACCCGCACAAGCACACCAGCGTCACCTGCACAGAACCGGTGAGCAGGATCTGCAGCCACAGGGGAAATCTCCATGACATCCACCCCCGCACCGTGAAGGGCACAGCGCCCATGCCGAGGAGGGCACGGGCAGAGATGCGCTGGCTGCCAAAAGTGCCGGTCGGTAAGCAGCTGCCGCGGGCGTCGAAACGGCCTGTGACGCCGATCCCGGCTAGGCTGTGTCCCATGAGTCTGTTCTTGGTCGGTGGCCCCCATGACGCATCGTTGCAGCAGGTTTATGACGAGTTCATCGACGAGGCTCGCCCACATGGTGATCGTGTCGGAATCGCCGTCACCGGGCCGGCTGAGCAGAACCAGCAGAAGATGGCGGAGCTCAGCCAGATCGTGAGCTCTCGATGGCCTCAGGCCACCATCGTCCCGATCCACCTGGATGGCCCGGGAACCTCATCCGTCGTTGATGGCATGCCCACTTGGCCGGAGAACCCCCAGTACGAACTTCCCGCCGATCTCGACCAGTTGGCAGGAATCATCGTCGGAGGCGGTTGGGTACCCGGCTATCTTGCCGGGCTGGGACCAGCGGCCGAGCAGCTCTCCCGGATGGTGCGCAGCGGCGCCCCGTGGCTGGGGTTCTCGGGCGGAGCGATGATCTGCTCGTGCTCCACCCTGGCCGGAGGATGGCGTCTGGGTGGGCGTCAGATTGGCCCCGAGGCCGGTTCGAGGGGGTTCGGGGACCTCACGATCGTCGAGGGGCTGGGGCTCATTGGTCTGACGGTGAGCACCCATCTTGATCAGTTGAGTCCCGAAGGGGTGCTCGTCAGCGCGATTGAGTCCGGTCATCTGGGCTCGGCCGTGTCCATCGATGAGAAAACCTGTCTGGTGGTGCACCATTCCTCGGGTCGGTGCCACGTCATGGGCAGTGGGATCGTGCGATGGTTCACTCCCCAGGCGGACGGCGTGCTGGTGCGCACCGAGCATGGCCAGGTTCCCAAGGCCACCACGTCACACGCTCCGGCACCACCCCGGTTCGACGGTTTTGCCAAGGTTGCCGCCGCATCCCGACGGGCTGCTCGGCAAGCCGCCAAGGTGCACGAGGCTGCCACCGAGACCGCCGACACGAAGAGCTCCACACCAACCCAGCGGAACTCACCGAAAGCGACGAGCAAGAACCGAGCACACACCAAAAAAGGCTCAGGCGCCGCCAGCGCCCCGGCCTCGACTGCCGCCGAGAACCCCACTGCACCGGAGGCCCCCGATGCGTCCCGGGCCAGTGATGCTGGGAACGACACCGCACCCGATGTGCCCACGTCCCCAGTCGGCGGCCCTGGCGCAACCATCGAGAGCTGAAACCATCGGTAGGAGGTGCGGACATGGCAATGACGATTCTGGTGGTCGACGATGATCGTGCGGTACGCGAGTCCCTGGCACGATCCCTGCAGTACAGCGGGTACGGCGTCGAGACGACCGAGGACGGGGTGGAGGCCCTGGCCTGGCTGTCCGGCAACCATCCCGACGCCGTCATCATGGACGTCATGATGCCCCGGCTCGACGGTCTGGAGACCACGCGAATGCTGCGCGACAACGGCAATGACGTCCCCATCCTCATCCTCACCGCCCGTGACGCCGTCGGCGACCGGGTGGACGGACTCGACGCCGGCGCGGACGACTACATGGTCAAACCCTTCGCCCTGGACGAACTGCTCGCTCGGTTGCGCGCACTCACCCGCCGCTCCCGCAACGAGAGCGAGCGTGAACCCGACACCGAGACACTCACCTTCGCCAATCTGCGCATGAACCCACAGACCCGAGAGGTCACCCGTGCCGGGCGCAGGATCTCCCTGACCCGAACCGAATTCGCGCTGCTCGCCGTCTTCATGCAGAACCCGGAGAAGGTGTTGGAGCGATCCTGGCTGTTGCACGAGGTGTGGGGATTCGACTTCCCGACCACGGCGAACTCCCTGGAGGTCTACATCGGCTACCTGCGCCGCAAGACCGAGCAGAACGGTGAGCCCCGGCTCATCCACACCGTCCGCGGAGTCGGCTACGTCATGCGGGAAGCGACTTCGTGATTCGCCGCTGGTGGATGCGACTGCGAGCATGGCACCCACGCACGAGGACAGTCCGAATGACGGTGGGGCGACGTGTCGCCCTGCTCGTCTCCCTGAGCGTGGCGCTCTCGGTGATTGCCATGGGAGTCGCCGCCTACATCACCACCCGCATCACGCTGTTCAACAAACTTGACTCCCAACTCACGCGGATCGCCAGCACCGTCTCCGGGCCGATCCAGGTCGACATGAAGAACCTCGACGGTGTGGGCTCCCGCTCGGTCGACGTCACCGACGAGGTCATCGTCAACCTGGTACGGGCCGACAACTCCATCACAGCCGTGTCAGGAACCAACCGGACCGTCGTCACCGAACCCAGTGAACTCGCTGTTGCCCGACTGGGTTGGGGAATCAGTTCGCGCACCGGCGTGGATTCGCAGAACGAGCCGATCCGCATCGTCGCCGTACCCCTGAGCATCGACCGGGGCAATTCCGACCCCGTTGAGCACTACGCCCTGGTCATCGGAGAACCATTGGACACCACATATGGTGTGCTGCAGTCATTGTGGATCATCCTCATCGTCGCCGGAGCGGTGGGGGTCATCGCCACCACGCTCACCGGACTGTGGGCTGCCAACAACACCATCCGCCCCATCCGTGATCTTTCGAGGGCCGTGCACGAGGTGGCCGAGACCGGCGAGATCACCCCGATCAAGGTGCACTCCGACGACGAGCTGGGCGAGCTGGCCGCCTCGGTCAACGTCATGCTGACGAACCTGGAGAAGTCGCGGGAACGCCAGAAACGTCTCATCGGTGACGCCTCCCACGAGCTGCGCACCCCCCTCACCTCAATGCGCACCAACGTCGAGCTGCTGCTGGCCGATCAGAAGACCGGGATGCTTCCCGAGCAGGCGCGCGGCGAGATCCTCACCGACATCGCCGCCCAACTCGGGGAGTTCTCCTCACTCATCGGCGACCTCGTGCAGCTCTCCCGTGAGGACGCCCCACCGCCCCGTCCAGAGATCATGGATCTGGCCGATGTGGTGGCCAGAGCCGTCCAGCGGGCGAAACGCCGCGGCCCCACGATGGTTTTCGACGTGCAGACCGAGTCGCAGCTGGTGCTCGGCGACTCGCAGGCCATCGAGCGGTCCGTGACGAATCTGCTCGACAATGCCGTGAAGTTCTCACCGAGTGGGGGCAGGATCACCGTGCGCATGGCAGACGAGACGGTCACCGTGGCCGACGAGGGGCCGGGCATCAGCGACGAGGACCTGCCTCACATCTTCGACCGGTTCTACCGGTCCGACCAGTCCCGCAACACCCCGGGCACCGGACTCGGACTGTCGATCGTGGCCCACACCGTCAACTCCCATGGTGGATGGATCAAGGCTTCCCGGGCCCCTGGCGGCGGTGCGCTGTTCACCATGCACCTGCCCACCGTCGATCCGGACGACGTCGCCGGGGATGAACCGGCAGACAGTGAGTCGTTGCTCACATCGAAGTAATCCACCGTTTCCACCGTCTGTTCCCAAGTTGTACACAGCAGGGTTGTGGATAACCTGTCTGGCTGGGGAAAACACATCGATGTCATTCCACAACCGCGACATGACGCGGTTTTTCGGCACAGCATGCCACCATGACCGAACCTTGCCACGCCGCGCTCCATCGCCGTTGTCCCCACGTTCCGAAAGGTTATCCACAGGAAGGCGATGGTTGTGGAGTACTTTCCCACACCCCTGACACCGATCCGATCTGACCCGTTCCGAGGACGGACTTGTGCCGATCAGGCCGGCTTGGTACCGATCAAGGACGGCCAGGCGCCGATCTGGCCGCTCACGGGCGGCGGGCGGCACGAGACAGAAGGTGCCGGCAGATGCCAGCCAGGTCCACTCCAGCGTGTACTGAGGCAGGAGCACGAGATGGGCATCGTAGGAACTTCCCGACGCGGCTGCCTCGGTGACGCGGAGAGGCGCCCCGTCACCATGTGTGGCACACCAATGAGATTCCCGGTACGTCACAACCACATGATTGGTCATCATGAATCGATCAATTTCCCGCGTACCTGGATGCGCGGCGCTACGCTGTCGCCATGTCAGCTTTCATTGTCGAAACTCGCTACGATCCCGCGCACGAGGAAGAGCGCCTGGCGATCCGTCCCCAGCACCTGCAATACCTTGACGGCCTCATGGAACGCCACCAGCTGGCCAACGCCGGCCCCTTGGCGGACGGTACTGGCGCCGTACTCGTCTACCTCGCCAAGGATCGCGCAGAACTCGACCAACTCATGGCCTCCGACCCCTACCCGGCAGATGCCGTCCGCGTGGTCAGCGTGCGTGAATGGCGGACGAACTTCCCGTTCTGAGCCCCGATCTGTGCTGGGTGACAACGTCGTCCCCAGCACAGATCCAGTACCCGGGCATTGCCCTCACCCGACCAGGCAGCTGGATTTCCGGCATGACGGCGAGGTCGAGCCGTTCGCGGCCTCAGATGATTGTGTGGTGGCCCTGTTTCCCTGCAGAGCAGTTTCTGGAAGGCAGTTCCATGCAGGCCTGTCGGCCTGACCACACGGAGCTTGGTCGGGGGCGGCAACTACCGGGGCTTGGTTGCGCTGGGACCAAGCGACAACCGGGACCTGATCGGCACTGGCCAGGCGACCACCGGAGTCTGATCGCACTGGAGCCAAGCTGAGCATTGGCCCCAGATGGCCCCGCGAGTTCCCGCCCCAGGAGTAGCTCAGGGCTGTACGGGAGAATCCAGTCCGGTGAACTTGGGTGCTCTCCCGAGCAGAGCAGCTCCGAGGCACCACCGGAGAATCTCTCGCGTCCGCTCCCCAGCAGCGGGTACGGCGGTGTGCCAGCCGCGACGGTAGGAGACCCGACCATTCGGCACCGCCAGGACCAGGCCACCAGATGCGCCGGGCCCTCGGGCGTCATGTCGGCGGGGCCTGATCGCGTCATGACCCGATCAGGCCGTCACCACATTGGTGGCCAGCAGCACGATCATGAGCGCACCCAACCCCACCCGGTACCAGATGAACCCAGTGAACTTGTTCGACGAGACGAACTTCAGCAGCCAGGCGATGGAGACGTATGCCACCAGCAGCGACACGACGGTGGCGACGATCGTCGGCCCCCAGCCGATCGAGGAGTGCGCGATGTCCCCGGAAGCCCCGATCGCCTCGTAGATCCCGGCGGCGACCAAGGCCGGGATGCCCATGAAGAACGACAACCGGGTGGCCGTCGGACGGTCGAACCGGCGGAACAGGCCCGCCGAGATCGTCGCCCCGGATCGTGAGATCCCGGGGAACAGCGGGGCCAACGCCTGGAAGCATCCGATGATGACGGCATCGACCAGTGACACCTGCTTCATGCCGCGATCGAGATCGGTACGACGGTCCGCCACCCACATGACGCCCGACCAGATGACGAGTGCCCCGGCAACGACCCACAGTGACGACAACGTCGTCTCGATCGCGCCCTTGAACACCAGCCCGACGATCGCCACCGGGATGGAGCCGATGATGATCCCCCACCCCAGGATGTAGTCGGGATCCTCGCGAGCCGACGTGTTGGCCAGCCCCTTGCACCAGGCGACGACGATCCGCACGATGTCGGACCAGAAGTACACGATCGCGGCAAGAATCGCCCCCACCTGGATGATGGCGGTGAATGCGGTGATCCCCGCCCCCTGAATGTCGTAGCCGAGCAGCTTCTCGACGATCCTCAGGTGGCCGGTGCTCGACACCGGCAGGAACTCGGTGATTCCCTCGACGATGCCGAGGATGACGGCGTGGAGCCAGTTCACTGTCCAACCTTTCATCAGCCAGCGCGCGGGTGGGCGCGCGCCCGGCCAGTGTACGTGACTGGCTCAAATCTGCTGCGATCTCGTGTGACCGTTTGATGATGGCCTGCAGTGATGACGCGCGTTCCTCGCTTCGCAGCCAGCTCCACGTCACGGCGCTGCACGGCCCTTGCCCAGACACACCCGACCCACGCCACCGCCGACAGACGCTGATACCGAGCTGCAGAACGCCTCACCCGGATCGGCTGACCAGCTGCACCAGACACTCACCGGACCGTCTCGCGGCAATCAGCTCACTCAGGGCGCCGATCGGCCCCTGCCCAGACACACCCGACCGTCTCGTGCCACCAGTTCACTCTGGTCGCCGACCAGCTCACAATTTCATCACCGTCGTGGATCGGTAGTGATCCGGACCGACCTGCCACAAGGTGAGCGAGTCGACCCCGACCCGCATCGGAACCCACTCCTGCAGAAGAAGGGCAGCCTCGTCCAGACGTTCGGCGGGCACCCCGTACCCAAGAGTGACGTGCGGGTGCCAGCGCCCCGGAGCGTAGTAGTTGAAAGTCGTCGCACCAGTCCCAGCGAGCCGTTCATGGAGCAGCCGGTGTGGCCTGGCAAGCGATTCGTCCGCCCGGTTCGCGGCGATACTCGGCGGAGCGTCTGGCGGATGTGGACACAGTGACACGACATTCTGGGAATCCGGAAGCTGGCAGGCGGTGTTGAGGATGACGTCACGCGGCCACTCGTCCCCAGCCACCTCGGCGGTGATTCCCTCGATGCGGTCAACGCAGGTGAGGGTGATGTGTGCAGGCTGATCGATCACCGGCAGCCCGTGAGCACGCATCTGTTCGCGAATGTGGCGGACGGTGCGCTGCGCAGCCTCATCCAGAATGAGGGACATGACATGAGTGAACACGACGTCGCTCTGCCAGTCATCCGTCGGCATTCGCCCTCCATCACCCTGTTGCATCATCCACAGCACTCAGCCTCGCACAGGTGTGGATCCCGTGGCTGGCCGGTGTGGACAGCACCACCGCCATCAGCGAGATACCCGCAGCGGTGGATCCCATAACCGATCGATACGGACAGCACCGGCACTTTCTGATCTGCGAACTCCATTTCCAGCGCAGGAGACCGTACCACGCCTCGGCGGCGTTGCGCCCAGACGTACCCGAGGGCCTGCGCTGTGCAGCCCGGACGGATGGCACCTGAGCAATTGATGATCTTCACCGAGTCGCCGTCACTCGCGCCGTGACGATTTTTGACATCTCACGGCATGATCGGGAAGATGCATGCCTCTCACCCACCTGTGGCGGGAAATTTCGCACGGGCATCCGCAGTGACGCGTGGGGGCACACGGGATTGGTCGTGGCAGATCCAGCGCACATGCTGCCCGTGACAGCGCCGCCGTACTACCCGTGCCTGCACCACACGTACTACCTGTGACAGCGCCACACGCCTATTGCATCCAGAAACCTGGTTCGATCCTTGTAAAGCTGTCCAGCGACCCGTGGTGACAAAAATGTCAGCCGAGGCGAAAACGCGGCACGACAAGGCATGACACCACGGGAATTGGAGCGCGGTAACCGAACCGACACACCGGATCTCTGGTGGGCAGGAACTCGATCAAGAAACCTGCCATTTGTGACCGACACCAAGCAGCTCAGTCGCCGGACTCGGCCTCCATCGACTGGTTGAAATCCTTCTTGATGGCTCGCCATCCGTCGGCGTCCCGCCCGGCAAACCAGTATGCGGACAGGTGCACGTGATCCTTGGTGAGATTGCGCTGGAGACGCAGATGGCGCCGCACCGAACGGACCATTGTTGCCTCACCGTGGACGAAAGCATGGACGTCATCCGGGAGTTCGAGTTCCCGCACGGTTGACATGACACTGGCAGGGTCGTGGGATCCATCAGGGTTTCGAGGGACTCGAACGACTGTGAACCGCTCGTCGGCAGTCAGGGGGTAGTCATGGTGTCCCCCAGCCAGAATGACGGTTGCCACAGCGGATCTTGGCAGGACAGCCAGGGTATTCGCGACTGCTGGTAGCGCGACGGCATCGGCGACGACCAGCAGATGGGTGAGATCATCGGGCATCTGCCAGTGGCCGCCGGGGCCACGCACCACAACCTCGTCGCCCGGCTGGACAGTTCTCGACCACTGGGTTCCAGGGCCATCGTGGGCCGCAGCGCCAGTTTCGGGGCCAAACTGCAACACGTCGATACCCCACCTGCCATCCTCGAACCATCGGCGGCGAGTGTACGTACGCAGCAGCGGCTTGGAGACAGAATCGTCGTCATGGCGAGGATCGGAGCGATCAGGTGGCAGAACCACCTTCACGTGGTCATCAACCGAGGTGATGGGTGGCATACCGCACGGCTCGAAGTCGATCGAGATGACGTGTGGGATCTCGTGGCGGACGTCATGGACCCGCACCAGGCGCTGTTCCTTTGACATGGACGAGAGCATACCTAAATTTCGCAACGAATCGTTATCAAAAATTGACGTGGTCTTGCACCACCTCTGCACGAACCCCCACAACGACTCTGCACAAAACTGTCAGTTCCCCTGGGGCTCAGTCACTCACATGTCTGGGGCACCGCCAGAGCGTCAAAAATTGTCAGCGGCGTGCTCCCACGGGACGACGGTGTACGCTGCTTCATCCCTGGATAGACTGCTTCGTCCTTGGGACGGTGCCTCTCCCCTGTCGCACCACCCGCAGAACAGTCGTTGCACCACCCGCAGAACAGCGAGAACGAATCCCACTGGAACGACAGCGGCAATGGCCGACACCGGAGGTGTCAAAAAACATCACCCCACGACTGATGGAGTCACGCAAACTGCGCCACCGAGCCTCGAGTGACAAAAATGTCGACCCCCTTGGTCATGACACGGGAACGCCTCGGGAGCGAGAACGCCTCGGTGATAAGTACCGGCAACACTCGGGAAGCAACCTCGGGAAGCTCAAAATCAGGTACTGGGATGCCGGAGTCAAGCTGGGGTGCCGGGGTCACCGGATTCAAGACTGAGGTGCCGGGTCCAAGTCGGCGGGGACTTCGTCGTCGGAAACCTGGTTCGGACACGCAAATGCCCCCACCTCTCGGGGAGTGTCAAAAATTGTCAGTCTCCCCAGCGCCAGGCCATGAGTGCCATGCACGCAGTACTTCAGAAATTCTGACGAAGGGCTTCGTCACGAAAAGCCCTCCTCCTGATGGGTACCTCAAGAAGCAGCCCCCGATGTGGGCTGCAGGGAGGACCATCACCTCAACCGAGAAGCCCACAGGTGCGAAGACGAATGACGGTGTGACAAAAATGTCGACCCCGGGGAGACATGGCAACAGAAATTCCCCACCTGGTGGTGCATCGTCAGAAAACTTTCAGACCACGCGCCAGGCCAGATCCGTCAGCCATGGGATTACCGAGACAGTACCGCCGCCACGAGACATGACTGGGTAGTGCGCGAGATAGGAGCGAGAATTCCGCAACAGAATCACTCGCTGATCGCGCGATCATCCGGTAGCCGACGAGGTGGACGCCACGACCAGATCCCGACGACCACCACGGCCGTATCCCGTCGAGTCAGTGCGCGTTGCCGGGGTGGTGATGTTCACCCCGCCGAGATAGCGGAGAACCACCTCGACATGCACAGATGGGACTACCAATCCTGTCGTTCGTCGACCGTGTCGTCCACGGCTCTCCAAACATGGGAGGGGCCCTCTACCGATCCCGCCTACCGATCCCACTGCCAGCGCCGCGCTACGGACACCCCTAAACATGTGTGAGGGGCTCCCGGGATTCCGGGAGCCCCTCACACCAAACTCAGTTTGGTTCAGGCCGCACTCAGTTGGCGGCGACCGTCTCGACGCTGACATGCCCCGTGATGGAGTTGTGCAGCTTCACGGCCACAGCGTGCGTACCGATGGTCTTGATCGGCTTGGCGATCTCGATGGAACGCTTCTCCAAGGCTGGACCACCAGCCTTCTTCACGGCCAGGGCGATGTCGGCAGGAGTGACGGCGCCGAAGAGGCGTCCGGACTTGCCGGCCTGGACGGTGATCTGGACCTTGAGATCCTCCAGCTGGGAACGGACCAGCTCGGCCTGCTCCTTGGTCTTGATCTCCTTGGCGGCGCGGGCACGCTTGATCTGGTCGATCTGCACCTCGGCGCCACGGGTCCACCGGATGGCGTAGTTGTTGGGCAGTAGGTAGTTACGGCCGTAGCCGTCCTTGACCTCGACGATGTCGCCGGGAACACCCAGCTTGTCGATCGGAGCGGTGAGAATGAGCTTCATGTGTCGTCCCTCCGTCCTCAGCGAGCCGTCGATGCGTACGGCAGCAGGGCAAGCTCACGCGCATTCTTGATCGCGATGGCGACCTTGCGCTGATCCTGCACCGACAGTCCGGTGACGCGACGGGCACGAATCTTGCCGCGCTCAGAGATGAACTTGCGTAGCATTGCGGTGTCCTTGTAGTCGACCTCTCCGATGTGGACGGTCTTGACCGGGACGACCTTCTTCTTCACAGACTTGCGCTGTGGACTGGCCATTGTGGTGCTCTCCTTCTGAGAAGCCCGGCTCTCGCCGGAATGTGCCTGTCCCTACCCCATGCGGGGCGCGGAACCTGACGATGGATTGATGGAATGTGGGGGTTGCCTCGCACGAGGCAACATGGATCAGAATGGGGGTTCCTCGCTGCTGGCCTGGCCCCAGACGTCCGTACCGCCGCCGCGGTTGTCATTGGTCTGGTCGTAGGACACGTAGGATCCCTGGCCCTGGTTCTGGCTCTGCCCGCCGCCGTTGAACGACTGGCTTGCACCATTGCCGAAACCTTGGTTGTTGCCGCCGAAGGAACCCCGTCCCCCGCCCTGACCGGACGGATTTCGGGTCACCGATGCCGAGGCGTACCGCAGTGAGGGGCCCACTTCCTGGACGTCGATCTCATGATTGGTACGACGGCTGCCGTCGCGGGCCTCGTAACTGCGTGCACGCAGATTGCCCTGGACGATGACTCGCATGCCCTTCGACAACGACTCGGCGACGTTCTCGGCATACTGCCGCCACACCGAGCAGTTGAGGAACATGGCTTCGCCGTCCCGCCACTCGTTGGTCTGGCGATCAAAGGTGCGCGGCGTCGAGGCGACCGTGAAGTTGGCCACGGGAACCCCGGACGGGGTGAAACGCAGTTCAGGATCGGCGGTGAGGTTGCCGATCACGGTGATGGATGTTTCTCCTGCCATGTGAGACTCCGAATCAGAAAGGCGTGGATCGATGGGTCACTCACGTGACTCCGTTGGTTCCATGTCTACCCGACTGGTGAGACAGTTTCTTGTCAAACTTCATCGACCAGCAGGTCCACACGGCAACCAGGTGCCCGGTAGTCGCAGCGGGCGTCCTCTCACGTGAGGGGTTGCTCAGTGAATCTCCGGACGCATGACCTTGGTACGCATGATCTTCTCGTCAATGGCGAAGAGACGATCAATCTCCTGAACCGTCGCCGGCTCACAGGTCACGTTGAGGACGACATAGATCGCCTCGGACTTGTTCTGAATCTCATAGGCCAAGCGACGCTTGCCCCACACGTCGACCTTGTCGACGGTTCCCTTCTCGTCGGTGACAACCTTCAGGTACTTCTCCATGACGGAATCGACCTGGCGCTCTTCGACGGTGGGATCGATAAGGATCATGACCTCGTACTTACGCATACGCTGACTCCACCTCCTCTGGTCTCTGCGGCCACGGGTACGTCCCGTGGCAGGAGGGCGTAATGCCTGTCACCCCAGTTGGCCGGTGTGACATCGACGTCAATACAGGACGCCGAGTTTTCACTATATCTGCTCAGGCCCCGTGGACCAAGCCGAGGGGACGGCCTCGACCAACGAAGCAGATCCCCGGTGGCGACGAAAAACAGACGACGAATGAGGTCGACCGTCTCAGCGTCGACGTTCCGGACCGGGAATGAGGATCTCCCCCGCCTCGCGCCAAGCCAGCAGACCGCCGGTGATGAAATCGGCTCGAAAACCTTGCTCCCGCACTGCATGGGCCAGATGCCCGGAGCGCAGTCCCGTGTCGCACATCAGCACGAAATGCGGGTCCGGCTCCGCCAGAGGGTCATCGGCCCAGACGGCCGACATCGGGTCGGAGAGCAGCTCCTTGGGACCCACCCGTCGGGCGCCGGGGGCATGGCCAGCCTCGAACTCACCCACGGTTCGCACGTCGACGAGAACCCCACCCTTCGACAGGGCGGTCAGTGCGGTGGGCACGTCAATGCCATCGGAGGGCATGCCGTGATTGGTGAGGAAATTGCGCAGTCCCATGGGTGAAAGTCTACGAGAGTGCGGAAGGCGGGGGTCTGGCGGGAATTTTTGTCATTGCCTGACGGGGGCGCAGAGGGGCAGGCGCACAGCCCTACCCCCCACCCCTGGAGTCCCGCACCCACGTGGACACGGTCGGAAAGCCATGGGGGTCGGGGTGGACGTGGTCCTTGCCCCCGCACCCCACGTGGGCACGATTGCCCAGAGGTGAGCGAGGGGAAGCAGGCACCCTTGGTCAGGTCCCGGTCGCAGGGGCTGGCCCGTTCGTGGGGAGATCGGGCTGAAGAGCTTCCCTGGCCTGCCCCACCCGGGAGCCGGGCCCGAACCACGGATCGAAAATCATCTCATGTTGCCCGCAACCCCAACCGGAGTTCTTCGCTCAGGCTCGGCCCCATGTGATGCTCAGTGACGCTGTCCGTTGGACCCGCCGTCCTTGTGCACCCTGCCGTTCCTGCGAGCATCCTTGCCGGCACCGCCCTTACGTCGGATGGCGATCTTGGAGTACATCTCCTCAATCACACCGGTGAATCGTTTCTCCACCTCACGACGGCGCACCTTGAGGGTCGGGGTGAGCAGTCCGTTGTCGGTGGTGAACTCGTCCCACAGCACGCTCAGATCCCGAATCTGCTCCTGGTGGGGCAGTTTGGCACTCAGCTCGGCCACCCGCCTGCGGATCTCCTCGGCCAGTTCCGGGCTGCGCAGTTTCTCGTTGGCCGACAGGCTCGTGATGTGCAGGCGCTCGGCCAGCTGCTCGACCTGCGGCAGGGACGGTTTGACGAGCAGGGTGAGGCAGGGGCGATTGTCGCCCAGGATCACGGCCTGTTCGAAGAGCGGGTCCTTGAGCAGTTCGGCCTCGATCGGCTGGGGAGCGACGTTCTTGCCGTTGAGGGTGACGATGATGTCCTTGAGCCGGTCGGTGATGAGCAGGTAGCCATCCTCGTCCAGACGTCCGACATCGCCGGTGCGCAGCCACCCGTCGTCGAACGCGGCCTCGGTGGCCTCCGGCTGGTTCCAGTAGCCCTTCATGACGTTCTTGCCCCAGTACTGCACCTCGCCGTCGTCGGCGATGCGGATCCTGGAACCGTGGATCGGGCGCCCCGCGGTACCGAACTTGTGGGCTGCCGGGCAGTTGAAGCTCACCAGTGGGCTGGCCTCGGTGAGTCCGTAGCCCTGACTCACGAGGATCCCACAGGCCGCGAAGAACTCCTCAACCTCCTTGCGCAGTGGGGCACCGCCGGCGGCCAGCACCTTCTTGGGGCCACCGACGGCGTCCCGAATGGAGTGCAGCACCAAAGCGTCAGCCAGCTTGTGCTGCACCTTGAGAATGCGCCCGGGGGTGCCGCCGGCCTCACCGACGTCCCACCACTGCTTGCCCACCTGCAACGACCAGTCGAAGATCCGCTTCTTGGCCGGGGAGTCGGAGACCTTCTCCTGGGCCACCGTCATGACCTGCTCATAGAGCTTGGGAACACTCACGAACAGCGTCGGACGCACCTCGGCGAGCATCGAACCGACCGTCTTGGGATTGGTGACGAAGGTGTTGAGGCAGCCGTGGCTGATGAGCGTCATCGACCAACCCCACTCATAGGCGTGGGAGAGGGGCAGGAAGCACAGCGAGTGGTCGGTGGGCTGGAAGTCGAAGAAGGCGTCGAGCGACGCGATCTCGGACAGCACACCCTCGTGGGTGAGCATGACCCCCTTGGGGGAACCCGTGGTCCCGGAGGTGTAGATGAGGGCAGCGACGTCGTCGGGTCGAGCCTGATCCATCCGCTCGGCGACAATCGCGTCGAGCTGGGCACGATGATCCTGCTGCGCGTCACGGACGGGGCCGGCGGGCTGGTCGGTGATGGACGCCTGGACGACACTGGGCCGATCACTGCTGGACGAGCCCTCCGAGCGTTCATCTCGCTGTCGGTCTTCTCCTGGCTCTGACTGCCCCTTCCCCGGGTGCTCGGCGACGCGGGCCGTCTGCGAGGGCTGCGCGTCAGACGCGACGGCAGGCCACCGCGAACCATCTGACGTCAGCGCCCCGGAGTCGTCCAGTCCACCACCAGCCACCAGATCGGCGAAGGAGATCGTGGCGATGGCAGGATCGTCGGGCAGGTCACCGTCGAGGACGATGATTCGTTCCAGGCTCGGCATGCGGTCGGCTACGCTCAAGGCGCGCTGTGCCAAGGATTTGTCGGCGACGGCCAGCACCCGCACCTGCGCGTCGGAGATGATGTGGACGATCTGCTCGGGGGTGCTCGTGGGAAAGATCGGCACCGGGATCGCGCCGACCGTCAATGCCGCAAGATCCAACTCGAGCCACTCCGGGCAGTTGTGGGCGAAGATCGAGATACGATCGCCGCGGCACAGTCCGTCGTCGGTGACGAACCCCGGATCGACCAGGCAGCGGGCGACGGCGTCCACCCGACGCCCCAGCTCGGCGTAGGTGTGCAGCACCCATTCCCCGTCACGGCGTACCCGGGTGGCCGGACGGAAACCGTGCTGGGAGCGCGTGCGGGCGAACAGATGCGCCAAGTGGTTGACGGCCAATTCCTGCGTCATCACTACTCCTGACCGCAGAGCGAATTCATGGCATCCATCCTACGGCCACTGGCGGTCTGACCGGTGGCCAACCAGGAATGTGACCACGCCAGACGGGCGGCAGCACGGTCGCACGCAGACCTTCCCCAGCCCTGTTCCAGCCACCAGCTCACCACTTCGACCACGGCAACCTCCCACGCCACTCGTTGCACAGAACTGTCCATTCCGGCAGCTCTCCGCCTTGCAATGCATGGCAGCTCACGATGGCGGTGAAAACGCGAGTGTGGTGGAGCAATCCTTCCCAAGGAACCCGACCTGACAGCGAGCCTCGGCAAATCTGTGTGGCCGTGGGCAGCCTCCGCCCGGAAAGTCTCGATTGCCATCAGTACGTTCTCCCCAGCGCCCCTCCAGGAGCCCACGCACAGGGGCCAAACGCCAGCGTGACACTCCATGGGGGACGGGCCAGGAGCCCACAGGGGCCTGACCATCTCTTCCGAGGGGCGTGAAGCCAAGACCAAGTGCCCCCGGCGAAAACGACCTTGCGCACGGTGCCCGGGCCACGGACAATCCCTGCCCGGTGAGACCCCAGTCCCGCCCGGTGAAATTCGACAACTCAATCAGGTCAGCGCCGCTCAGCAGGAGATGGGTGGAGCCGCCGGGTGTGACCGAACCAGCACGATGCAGGTCAGAACTCGATGCGCCGGACCAGAGCTTGCGAAAAATACCGCCCGCGCTGGCTGCAGTCACGAACGGGACGCACACCCCGGTCTGGTGACATTTTTGTTCACTGCCGCCTCAGGACCTGCTCGATCCACTCGACATCGGCTCGGCGATCTGGCTCGTCACCCGGGGTCTCCACCACCGTCGGGGCATCGGCGGCAGCAATGACCTCGCCCAATGCCTGCGGATCGATCTGCCCCTGCCCGAGGTTGGCGTGCCGATCACGTCCGGATCCCGCAGCCCCCTGGGAGTCGTTGGCGTGCACCAGGTCGATGCGTCCGGTGATGGCTCGGATGTCATCAACGAGCGTGTTCATGTCCAGACCGGCGGCAAACGCATGACAGGTATCCAGGCAGAATCCGACGTTCTCGGCACCCCGTGCCGCCCCGATCGCCTGCCAGGTGCCGGTGAGTCGCTCCAGGGTGCGAGCCATGGCGTTCTCCCCGCCGGCAGTGTTCTCCACCAGCAGCGGCACCGGGAAGTCGAATCCGTCGATGGCCTTGCGCCAGTTGTCCTGCCCCTTCTCGATCGGCTCACCCTGACGCACGTGCCCGCCGTGCACGACGACACCGATCGCCCCGATCTCAGCTGCGGCGTCAAGGGTCTGCTGGACGAGTTTTCGACTCGGGATACGGATCCGGTTGTTGAGTGAGGCGAGGTTGATGACGAACGGGGAATGGACCACCACGGTGACACCGGCCTTCTGCGCCGCCTCCCGGACGGCTTGGGCCCCGCCCGGGTTGTCGAAGCGTGGCTTCTTCCACGACTGGGGATCCGAGACCGTCACCTGGGCCAGATTGCCCACGACACGACCACCAAGGACGTCGTCCAGACTGACGTGGGAACCGATGGGATGAGCACTCATGGGCCAAGACTAACCAGAGAGTCCTCGGCTGCTGTGGTCTGAGGAAGCAAGCTGCCGTAGATTGGTGGTCATGGCAACGAGCATGGTCACGGGCGGCACGTCGGGAATTGGCCGGGAGTTCGTCACCCAGCTGGCGTCACGGGGCGACGACATCGTCATCGTCGCCCGGGACACCACTCGGATGGCGCAGATCAAGGAGCAGATCGAGGCCCGCTACGGAGTGAGCGTGGAGACGATCCAGGCCGACCTCTCCAACCGACACGACGTGGCCTCGGTGGCGGAGCGTCTGGAAGACCCGGACAGCCCCATCGACCTGCTCGTCAACGACGCCGGTTTTGCCGTGCACGCCAAGATCCTCGATCCCGACTCGCTGGAGTTGCAGAATCGCGCCTTCGAGGTGATGTGCCGCGCCGTTCTGGAGCTGTCGGCGGCGGCAGGGCGTGCCATGGTCTCCCGCGGGCACGGTGCCATCCTCAACGTCTCGAGCTCCAGCGCGTGGATCAACACCGGCAACTACTCGGCCCTCAAGGCCTGGGTGCTCACCTTCACCGAGGGCCTGGCCAACGAGCTGCACGGCACCGGCGTGCACGCCATGGCCCTGTGCCCCGGCTGGGTGCACACCGAGTTCCACTCCCGTGCCGGGGTGACGGCCAACCACCTTCCGGACTTCTTCTGGATCCCGGCCGACGTGCTGGTGCGCGAGGCCCTGGCCGATCTGGACCGCGGCAAGGTGGTGAGCGTGCCGACCCCGCTGTGGAAACTGTTCATCGCAGTGGCCAGTCACGCCCCGCGCTCAGCAATGCGGTTCCTCTCCCGCACCCTGAGTTCCAGTCGTGACAAGGACGACCACCCGCAAACGACGAATTCCCCCACCACGCACAACGCTCCCTCCACACACAGCACCGAGGCCTGACCCATGAGACATGACATGGGGGCCAAGCCAACCAAGTCTCGAGGGCGCTACACCAGCACTCTGTCAGCAGTGAGCCGGGAGGCCGCCAACCTGCTGCTGCTCAAGCCGCTGGTGTGGCGTCTCACCGATGTCACCGTGCACGGAGTTGCCAATCTGGATTCCCTGGACGGTGCCTACATCGTCGTGGCCAACCACTCCTCGCACCTGGACACACCGCTCATCTTCGGGTCGATGCCACGTCGGCTGTCGAAGTACTTGGCAACCGGGGCAGCTGCCGACCACTTCTTCACCAACTGGCTACACGCCATCACACCGGTGATGTTCTTCAATGCCTTTCCGGTCGATCGAGGCAAGGGCAAGGCTCGGGTGGCCACTCGAGGGACCACCGCGCATGGGATGGCCGGGTCCCTGCTCACCGACGGCGTGCCGCTGCTCATCTTCCCGGAGGGCACCCGGTCCCGCACCGGCGCCATGGGGACGTTCAAGCCCGGAACAGCCGCCCTGTCGATCTCGCGTGAGGTGCCGATCATCCCGGTGGCCATCGTTGGCGCCTTCGCCGCCATGCCCAGCGACAGCGGGCTGCCCAAGGGGCGTCCGCCGGTTCACGTCGTCTACGGACATCCGATGGAACCGGCCCCTGGTGAGATCGCCCACAAGTTCTCCGAACGAGTGCGCCGTCAGATCATCGAGTTGCATGACCAGACCGCCAGGGCATACGGGATGCCCACCCTTGCCGAATACGCCCGCACCCTCGCCCTGGAACGGTCGACGACGAAACCTGCCGGTGAGGAGCCCCATTCCGGGTGAGATCGACGACACGCCGACCGTCGTCGACAGGGATGGTTGAAGCTACTTCCGGCCACTCGTCCCAGAGCCGTCCGGGCACCGACCTTCACCTTGGCATTGCCCAGACCAAGCCGCCTTCACCCCCCCAAAAAATCGTAAGGAGCCCACGATGAACGCCAAGGAGCCGCACAGACGAGTGGTTGCCGATCAACACATCATCTCGGTGAATCGCCGGGTCAGCGTCGACGGGCTCGACGAGTTCATCGACGAGGCGATGAACGGCATGGCGCGACTGCTGGAGGGCAACGGGTACCCGTTCGTCATCTACCACGATGGCCTGACGGTGGATTCCCCGGGAACCGTGGAGGTGTGCCAGCCCATCGACCCCGATTTCGGGCGTCGACTGGAGCTGCCCGAGGGAATCATTCGGCGGGTGGAGCCGGAGCATGTGGAAGCGTGGGTGACGGTGAGCCGGGCTGAGCTTGCCTTTCCCGAGATCGACGAGATCTACGCCGGCCTGGATGCCGACCTCACCGATCGCGGTTGGCAGCGCAACGGCGCTCCCCGCGAGGTGTATTGGGGTGAGTGGAACGATGCCGCCATCGACGATCCCACCTGCGACGTCTGCTTTCCCGTGGTGCCATACCCCGACGAGATGTGATGTGACTCGGAGACGCCATCTGCACAGCGTTCCCCTGCCGCTCACCCCAGAATCCGCTGACCACCCCAGAACCAGGCTGGATCAAGCACCGGCACTGGTGAGTACAGGGTTCGATGAACACAGGACCTGGTGCACACAGGGCGCGGCCTCAACAGAATCCGCACCTTCGGGTCGTCTCCCACAGGATCTGATGCGCACAGGGCACGGGGTCGAAAACCCAGAGCACGAAAATCCCAGCACGCCGTCCTTCGCGTCACTCAGATGCCTCGCCCACCCCTCGCCTGACAAAAATGTGCACACCGCTGGCAAGGCCCATGCCCAGACACAACTCCACGACTCAGACAGCAGCCTCCGACCACGCACCGGCCACACATCCCGAGGCACAAAACTCCCGGCTCGCAGCATCCCCATCCAGGAGCCCCCACCTAGGCGACCGCCCACGCCTCTGCGCCCACCCGAGTCTCGTCCCCCTGGGATCGCAGTCGCCGGCCAGCCTCGATGCACAAAAATCCCGACTCACCGGTGCCACAGTCCCCCATCTGACTCATCCGCGGCTTGCCCGACAATTTTGTACATCCACCACGGGCCTCACTCACAAGCTCCACGAACTTTCAGACTCCACCACCCCTTCTCGATCAGCCGCGGCCAGTCCCGTGACATCCGGGTGCACAAAACTCCCGGCTCACGAGCTCGCTGGGCACCCATGAACCCCGTATGGTTGAGGGGTGACGATTCAGGTACGACGTATCTCTGCCGATCAACATCTGGCTTTTCTACAGGACTGGGCGAGCCCGGGGTCGCAGGCATGCGAAACGGTGAGTTTCCTACAGACCCCTGCTTGGGCGCAGGTGAAAACCGACTGGCGCTCTGAGTCCATCGGAATCGTGCGGGACGGCACCGAACTGCTTGGTGTCGGCCTGGTGCTCTACCGTCAGGTGCCCAAGTTGCACCGCTACCTGGCCTACCTGCCCGAGGGCCCGGTGGTGGACTGGTCCTCCCCTGAGCTGCCAGAATTCCTCACCGCCCTGCGCAGCCACGTGAAGTCTCGCGGCGCCTTCGCCCTGCGCATCGGCCCCACCCTGCCACATCGCGTGTGGGCCAAAGACACCATCAAGGCGGCCATCGCCGACGAGTCCGTCACGGCACTGTCCGAGGTGCCTACCGACCGGACGAACCGCCGAGCAACCTACCTGACCAACCAGCTGCGCCACCTGGGGTGGCGTCCACCAAAGGATGAGCAGGGATTCGCCGCCGGGCAACCCAAGTTCAACTTCCAGCTGCCCCTCGTGCGGTGGAAGGACGGCGAGCGGGTGCGTCTGAGCGAGGACGAGGTGCTGGCTGGAATGAATCAGCTGTGGCGCCGAAACATTCGCAAGGCCGCCAAGAAGGGCGTCGAGGTGGTCACCGGTGGTCGGGACGACCTGGCTGCCTTCCACACCGTCTATCTGGAGACTGCCGAGCGCGACGGTTTCACCCCACGTCCGCTGGAGTACTTCGAACACATGTGGGACGCCCTCAATGCCGAGGATCCCGATCGGATGCACGTCTACCTGGCTCGCCACGAGGGCGACGTCGTCGCCGCGACGACGTGGATCCACGTGGGCCGGCACTGTTGGTACTCTTACGGCGCCTCCACCAACGCCAAGCGCGAGGTACGCGGGTCGAACGCCATCCAGTGGCAGATGATCCAGGACGCGATGGCGGTCGACGCCGATGTCTACGACATGCGCGGCATCACCGAGGGATTGACCGCCGACGATCCCGAGCTCGGCCTCATCAAGTTCAAGGTGGGCTCGGGCGGGCAGGCCGTGAGCTACATCGGCGAGTGGGATCTCGTCATCGATCCACTGCTCTACAAGGCCTTCGACCTCTACATGGAGCGGAGGAGCCGATGAGTCTCGTCATGCACGTCGACGCCGCAGCCTGGCGTTCGCACCAGGATGCCGTTCTGGCCAGCGACCGGCTGGCCGTGCCGGTGATCAAGGGCAATGGTTACGGGTTCGGGCTGGAGCGGCTGGCCGGTGAGGCGGCACGTCTGGAGGCGGACGTCGTCGCCGTGGGGACGGCCGGTGAGGTCGCGGCGGTGCGCGCCGGCGGGTTCACCGGCGATGTCGTCGTGTTGACGCCGTGGCGGCCCGGCGACCCGATCGTCGAGCAGATGTTGGACGAGGCCGCCCAGAGTGGTTCGGGGGTCATCATGACGGTCTCGCGGGTAGCGGACGCCCAGGCGCTGGCTGACTCACGCCCCGGACTACGGGTGATACTGGAGGTCCTCACCTCGATGCTGCGCTTCGGGCTGGCACCCCAGGAGTTCCGTCATGCTGTGACCGTCTGCCAGGACCGCTTGGAGATCGTCGGCTGGACGATCCACCTGCCCATGACAGGTGAGCACCTGCAGGAGGCCACCGATCTTGCTACCTCGGCCGTGGCGGCCTGCAAGGTCCCGTTGTGGGTCTCGCACCTGGACGACGACGAGCTCGACGTGCTGCGTCATCGGATGCCGGTGACGGTGCGACGCCGGGTCGGTACGCATCTGTGGCTGGGTGGCACGGATGCCTACCGTTACACCTCGAGTGTCACCGACGTGCACCAGGTGAGCCGTGGCGAGCGGGTGGGCTACTGGCAGCGCGCCGTTCCCGATCCGCGTGGCGGCCAGGTGGTCGTCGTCGACGGGGGCACGAGCCACGGGGTGGCGATGAGCGCCCCGACCCCGGGCGCTTCGGTGCGCCAGCAGCTCACGGCTGCTGCGGGTGGTCTGCTCAACGCCTCCCGGCTGGCCCTGTCACCGTTCAGCGTTGGGGGACGCAAACGGTTCTTCGTCGAACCACCCCACATGCAGGCCAGTCTGGTCTGGGTGCCGGGTGGGGTGAGCGTCGCCGTGGGTGACGAGATCGACGTCACGATGCGTGCCACCACGGCCACCCCGGACGCGATCGTCCTGGAGTGACCGGCCACTCATTGCCTCGGGGCCAACGCACGTCCGGTGAGGCCGTCCAGCCCACCGACCCTCTACAGCTCAGGTGATTTGCGGAGCGGAACGGCTCGCCACTCGTGCACGAGGCGAGGCACCCCTGCCAGAACGTGTCCAGTCACACTGGCTCTCGCACCCAGTGGTGCCGCCCTGAGAATCGAAGGATCACAGGACTCGACCGGATCATGCTCGCGCCCCCACGACACACGTCCGGTGCTGCACTTGGGGCCTGACCTATTCTGTGCCAGTCGCGCCCTTTGCCCCTACGCCCCCGGTGAGCCCAGCACTCATTCACCAGTTGGGACGCGAAGCTTTCCTGCGCCCACGCCTGATGAACCTGTGGGTCGACAGACAACCGGCCTGCGTCTACCTCGGTACTCCCGTGCCTCAAGAGAGGGGGACCGTCCAGTGGCGCTCTCGCGGTCATGGAAGAGGATGCCGCCACTGGCACTTGACGGCTCGGCATGTCACCGACGACCCGATGGCCACCAAGTGGCCCCATCCTCTGCCCAGGGGCAGCTGCCAATCACGAATTGCTGGGCCCGAAATCAGGGCCAGTCACGATGTCGGATCGCAAAATCCGGGGCCGCCCCACGCAGGGCAGCCCCGGATTCACATGTCACTCGGTCGAACCGGACCGCAGCCGATCAACCGGCTCTCACTCAGTCGAGCAGGTTGTCCGACAGTCCCAGAGCCTGGTGCAGCAGCCACACCGGGTGGACGATCTTCACACCCGAGGACTTGGTGATCTGCCAGCGACAGGTCTCGGTGTCGCAGACACCGACGCCCTCGTTGTACTCACGCATGTGCTCGAAGACCTTGGCGCCGATCTTCTGGGAGACGTCGTAGCGCTCGGCCTTGAGGCCATAGGTACCAGCGATACCGCAGCAGGGCTCGTTGGACTCCAGCACCTTGACGCCCGGGATGAGCTCCATGAGCTGCACGGCCGGGAATCCCATGCCCTGGCTCTTGACCTGGCAGGGCTGATGGTACGGCACGGTGAGATCGAGCGGCTTGAGGTCGCTGAGGTCGATCTCGCCGTTGCGGTACTCCTCCATGAGGAATTCACAGAAGTCGAACGAGCGCACCGACACGTCGTGCAGACGCGGGTCGTCGACACCCATGATCTCGTGGGCCTCGTGCTTGATCATGCCGATGCAGGAACCCGAGGAGGACACCACCGGGATGCCCTTGCCACGCGCAATGATCTTGTCGCAGATGTCGAGCAGGGTCTTGGTGGACTGCTTGAACAGACCGTTGGACTGCTGGGCCAGGCCACAGCAGCCCTGCTTGGGCACGAGCACCTCGTAGCCCAGGTGCTCGAGCACCTCGATGGACTTCACGGAGGTCTCAGTCTCGAAGTAGCCGCCGGCGCAGCCCTGGAAGAAGATCACCGGGCCCTTGGTGGGCTTGGTGGCAGGCTTGTGCTTGCGGATCCACTTGGAGAGGGTCTCGGTGTGGGCCTCGGGCATCGGGGCCTCGCGGTGCACCTTGATGATCTTCTCGACGGCGAAGCGAATCGGTTTCTGCTTGAGGCCCCAGTTGGCCAGCGGAGCGATCGGGGAGAGCACCTTGCCCTCGAGCACCGTGAGCGGGATGAGGCGGTCACGCAGCGGAACACCGTTCTGGTGCTTCATCTTGGCAGCGGCCTGCTCGTTGAGCTCGGCGATCTTCACACCCTGCGGGCAGTGCAGGGTGCAGATGCCGCAGAAGTTGCACCACTCGAGGGAGTTGTCCACCGAGGCTCCGTCACGGAACCGCTCGGCCTGCGGGCCGTTGTACTTCGGGCCGGTGTACAGCGGGGTCGCCTTGGCGACCGGACACATCGTCTCGCAGATGGTGCACTTGACGCATGCGTCCAGCGAGGCTCGGGAGGCCTCGTGGCCAGAAAATGTCTCTTCAATGACGCCCATGATCAGTTCCTCTCCGCAGCAGTGACGCCCAGCTGGGCAGCGACGGCGTCAGCGGCCTTGATCGCCGATCCCAGCGCGATTCCCTCACCGGACTTCTCCTGCCAACGAGTTGCGCCGGCAATCACGCCACCAGCAGCGAAAACGTTGGTGTAGACGGGCTTGCCGTCATGAATGGCACGCATGTCCTCATCGACGTCGACGCCGGAGAGGAACAGTGGCTGTGGGTCGCCCCAGTAGTCGCCGTGCGTCAGGTTCTCCGCCTTGACACCCTCGGGCATCTTCACTGGCAGGGGATGACGAAGGTAATCGTGGATTTGTTCTCACGTTACAAGCTAGAGAACAACATA
>OKGH01000021.1_pt1 | contig 94249 bp, 61 predicted proteins | sample 1611211 | NCBI WGS metagenome assembly OKGH01 (sample SAMN04436718, study PRJEB24849) | human gut metagenome | biome: human gut; feature: NICU; material: stool | host: Homo sapiens | place: USA: Saint Louis, MO | collected 2010-09-29
GTTGTTCGAATGGAGCGAGTACAATTTATTGTCATCTTGCATACAGAGATGGGAAGGCCGAGGTGCACCAGCTGGATCGCCGCGAGCCGCGCGGGCAGTGCTCTGGGCCAAGTCGAGACCGTCATCACTGTGCTCGGTGTCGACCTGTTGATCCTGTTCGCTCACCGTCTCCGAGACGATCCGGCGACGATCAGCTCGTCCGGAACGGGGTGGCTCGGCAGACGCCGGGGCCCTACGAGAGTCAGCGTCACCAGAGGACGAACCGTCTCGTTGCCCCGGCTGGGAACGTCCTCGCCGAGGTGGCAGACGTCCTGGTCGGGACGGCATGTCGGCATCCTCATGCGGCGGGAGGTCACCGTTCATCGAGCACCTCCTCGTGGGCCATGACGTTGCCACCGCCCACGTCGAACCTCGCCCCGTGCAGTACCTCAGGCACGTCGGAGGCAACAGCCGTGGTGACGAGCACCTGATCGGCATCGACGATGGAACCGGCAAGTCGGTCCCGTCGAGTACTGTCGAGCTCGGCGAAGACGTCGTCAAGAACGAGTACCGGCTCGATGCCGTCAGCACGCAGCAGCTCGAAGGATCCGAGCCGCAGTGCCAGTGCCAGCGACCACGACTCGCCGTGGGAGGCATAGCCCTTGGCCGGGAGCTGACCGATGTGCAGGACGACGTCGTCACGGTGCGGGCCGGCCAACGTCACCCCCCGGACGAGTTCGTCCTTGCGACGAGCCGACAGGGCATCCCGAAATCGCTCGGTGAGGGCAGCCCGATCCACCGGATCGCTCGGGGTGTCTGCCTGCGGAGGCGACCACAGATCGCTCAGATCGATCGTGGACCGGTACTGGGCAGTGGTGAGGTCATTGACGGGGGCAATGTCGCCGTAGGCCCGCGAGGCCAGCGGCATGAGGGTGCTCAGGGTGTCCAACCGGGCGGAGAGCAGCTCGGCGCCAACCGTTGCCAACTGCTCGTCCCAGATCTCCAAGGTCGCACCCGCCTCGCCACCGGCAGAGGCACCGCGTCCAGCAAGGGACTTCAGCAGAACGTTGCGCTGCTTGAGGATGCGTTCGTAATCAACCTTGACTCCGGCCATCCGGGGCCAGCGGGTGATGACCAGGCCGTCGAGGAAATGACGTCGATCCGATGGATCCCCTCGTACGATCGACAGATCGTTGGGACTGAAGACGACGGTGCGCAGCACCCCGAGAAGATCACGGGTGCGCTGTGTCCTCGCCCGATTGATTCGGGTTCGGTTGGCCCGCCCGGAGTTGATCTCCACCTCCAGCAGCAGGGATCGCAGGTCATCACTTCCGGCCCGCACACGGGCGCGCACGATGGCCTGTCGGGCTCCCAGCCGGATGAGTGGGACGTCGTTGCTCACGCGGTGCGACGACAGGGTGGACAGGTACTCGATGGCCTCGACGAGGTTCGTCTTGCCCTGCCCGTTGGAGCCGATGAACGACGTCACACCTGGTTGCAGTGTGATGGCGGAACGCACGTAGGACCGGAAGTCCACCAGTCCCAGCTCGGCAACATACACGCTTTCTCGTAGCCTGCCGATCGCCTCAGTTGGGCAACCTCATGAGCATGATGACGTGTTTGTAGTCCTGCTCGATCTCACCGTCGATCTCGTTGAGACCAGCAACCAGACATGGTTTGCCAGGAGCAGTGAACGAGAAGTGGACGTAGGGGGTGTCCAAGGCACCCAGCGCGTCGGAGAGGTAGTTCGGGTTGAACCCGGCAGCGGTGATCGTGGGATCGTCCTCCACGTGATCGGTCACCGAGGCTTCGATGGCCTCGGAGGCCTGAGCCTGGTCACCGGTGGCGGCCGACAGGGAGATGGAGTCGTCATTGATGACGATACGCAGCGGGGTGTTGCGCTCGGCAACCAGGGCGACGCGTCGGACCGCGGCGACGAGGGCGTCGGTACGCACCCGTACCGAACGGGTGGGCTTGATGTCCATGAGGTGACGCACCTTGGGGAACTCGCCGTCGAGCAGTCGGGTCGTCATCTGGCGCTGACCATGAGCCCCGTCCCCTTGGAAGCCGACGAGTCCGTCACCGGTGTCCGCAGCGGAAAGGTTGATCGACACGTGGTCCCCGGTGGTCATGGAACGGGCAGTCTCGTTGAGGACTTTGGCTGGCACCAGAGCCGCAGCATCCATCTGTGTGGAGCTGGGATTCCACGTGATTTCCTTGAGGGCCATGCGATAGCGGTCGGTGGCGAGCAGGGAGAGCTTGTCACCATCGATCTCCATGCGAATGCCGGTGAAGACGGGCAGCAGTTCATCACGGCCTGCAGCGACGAACACCTGGGAGACGGCCTTGGCGAAGATTGCCGTGTCCACCGTTCCAGTGGTGGCAGGCATCTGAGGTAGCGATGGGTACTCGTCAACCGGAAGACTCTGCAGCGTGAAGTGCACCGACCCGCACACGAGTTCCATCGATGCCGGATTCGCTGTGATGTCGACCGGCTTGTTCGGAAGGGCCTTGGCGATGCTTGCCAACAACTTGCCCGACACGAGTACCTGACCAGGTTCCTCCACCTGGGCCGGCAGGGTGATCTGTGCGGTGGTCTCGTTGTCGGATCCGGACATCGTCACGCCGTCCTCGGTGGCAGTGATGAGCAGACCGGCGAGGATGGGCACGGTGAGGTGGGTGGGCAGGCTACGGGCAGCCCACCCAACGGCGTCGGCCATCACGTCGCGTTCGAGCCGAATTTTCACGTGTGTCCCCTCTGATGTGTCACTGGTGCACGGATGGTGCTTGCTACTGCGATCATATCCGGTTTCCTCCATCGCACTGGAACCAAGGTTGAGGGTTGCGCATTCTCGCAGCTGGCTGGGGCAGTTGCACACAGACGTTGCCTTGGATGACCTTTTTGCATGTATCTCTTCAGTCGTCGTCATAACCGTTGTGAATTCTGTGAAGAACCACCGTAACCTCTTGTCACATGGATTTTGAGACGGTGGACAAGTCGGTGGGTGATTGTGGGAAAAGTCCGTGACGCTGTGGAGGGTGCAGGCCTGTGCATGACTGTCCACAGGGTTTCCACGGGTTTTCCACAGGATTGTGGGGATGGCGTCCAACGGGGAAACCGTCTCGTCTCGAAGAGTGGAGGGTGTGCTTCCTGTGTCGACGGTGACGGGATGCGTGCGAATCAGAACGTCTTGATGAGGTTGGTGAGTTCGGTCACCTGATCGAAGATCTCGCGGTTCTCCCCCAGCAGAGCCCGAATCTTGCGTTCGGCGTGCATGACGGTGGTGTGATCCTTGCCACCGAACTCGTCGCCGATCTTGGGCAGGGAAAGATCGGTGAGTTCCCGGCACAGGTACATTGCTATCTGACGGGCTCGTACCAAGGTCTGGGCACGTGAGGTTCCCAGCAGATCGTCACGGGAGATCGAGAAGTACTTCGCCGTCTCGGTGATGATCCGATCGGCGGTGACTGGGGCCTCGCCGCCTTCGGGAATGAGATCCCTGAGGACGACCTCGGCCAGTGACAGATCCACCTGTTGGCCGTTGAGGCTCGCGAAAGCCGCCACCCGGATGAGGGCACCCTCCAGCTCACGGATGTTGGTCTGGATGCGCGAGGCAATGAATTCCAGCACATCTGGTCCGACGGTGAGTCGTTCAGCCTGGATCTTGCGTTGCAGGATGGCTATCCGGGTCTCTAGGTCGGGTGGCTGGATGTCGGTGAGCAGACCCCACTCGAAGCGACTGCGCAACCGCGGTTCCAAGGCCTCCAGCAGCTTCGGGGGCCGGTCGGAAGTCATGACGATCTGCTTCTGGGCGTTGTGGAGGGTGTTGAAGGTGTGGAAGAACTCCTCCTGGGTTTGGATCTTCGACTCCAAGAATTGGATGTCGTCGACCAGCAGGACGTCGACGTCGCGGTAGGAGCGACGGAATTCCCTGGTGCGGTTGGTGCCGATGGCGTTGATGAAATCGTTGGTGAGTTCCTCGGTGGAGACGTACTTCACTCGCACGTTGTGGTAGTAGCTGAGCACGTAGGAGCCAATGGCGTGCAGCAGATGCGTCTTGCCGAGTCCCGAACCGCCATAGATGAGCAACGGGTTGTACGACTTGCCGGGTGACTCGGCCACGGCCACGGCGGCGGCATGGGCGAATCGGTTCGACGATCCGATGACGAAGGAGTCGAAGGTGTACTTGGGGTTGAGGTGCGCAGCCGGGTCATCGGACTGCTCGGCGCCACTTCCGGCATCCGAGGACAGGACGGGCGCCGGAGACACTCCCGCCCGCGGGACGAACTCGGCGACCGGCAGCTCCTCCTCGTCATCCTCCGGGCGATCCGGGGCGCCCAGGGCCAGCTCCAGATCGGGATCGATGGTGATGGCCAGGTGAATGGGGCGGTGGAAGGAGTCGGAGAGCAGCTCCTCCAGCTCGGCACGCATCTTCGTCTCGATGTGGTCGCGAGCGAACTCATTGGGTACGGCCACCATTGCCGTTGAGGAGTGCATCGTCACCGGGGTCGCATTGCGCAGCCAGGGACGGTTGGCCTTGGAGACGTTGTCCAGCAGGGAACTCCACGCCTCGGCCAGGGCCTCCGTCGGATCGACGGGTTCCTGGGCGCTCATGGGAGGAGGAAGGACGGCGTTGGGATGGACGTGTGGCAGGGGCCGGTCATCGGAGGAGTGGAGGTGGTCGTCGGCGGAGCCTGGGGCATCAGCGGACTCAGCTGGTTGACCAGTGGTCGAGTGGTTGCTCATCCCCACTCCTTTCCGATCGACATCACTGTGCAGATGGCTGATCCGTGCAACGAAATCAGGACAAGCTTATCCACAAAGTTTTCCACAGGCCATGCGGGGTTGTGCACACCCTGTGGAACGTTGACGCTAGCCATCTCTGTTCCGTGGTGCAAGAAGTTTTCGAAGGTCACGACGATGAACGGCTCGCCAGGCGGGTCGCTACATCAGTGTGATTTGCACACTGTGGACAACGGGTCATCCATTGCTTCACCAGTTTGCGCTTCATCAGTCAGACAAGTAGAGTTCTGCAGTCACCGTCTGGTGACGGTGACGTCCTTTCCTGCGCCCGGCCGGGCGCCCCGGCCTGAGGAAGAGCACCCCTCGTCCTCCCGGGTGATCCCCAAGACACAAGGGAGAACATCCCCGTGAAGCGCACTTACCAGCCCAGCAACCGTCGTCGTTCCCGCAACCACGGTTTCCGTCATCGCATGAGCTCCCGCGCCGGACGCTCCATCCTGGCGGCTCGCCGTCGTAGGGGTCGCGCCAAGCTCTCTGCTTGAGTCTGACGTGCTTCCCGCGCGGTCGCGGATGCATCGGTCCGAGGACTTCCGATCCGCGACCCGCGGCGGAGTCCGGTCCGGTCGTCAGACTCTCGTCGTCCATGCGGGATGGATGCCCCACTCCCGGTGCGATGGGGAGTCATCCTCATCGTCCCCAGAGTTGTCCACAGGGGCGCCTGCGTCCACACCCGCGGACGTCACGACATGTTCCGACCCTGGTGCAGCACCCAGGGTCGGTTTCGTCGTGTCCAAGGCAGTGGGAAATGCCGTGACGCGGCACCGGGTGGCACGTCAGTTACGCCACCTGGCCCGTCCCCTTGCCGAGCAGTTGCCATCAGGATGCCTGATCGTGGTGCGTGCCCTACCCGCCGCAGCCAGACGTCCTCAACAATTGCCGAGCGATCTGTCCTCGGCGTGGATGAAGGCCTTGGACAAACTTCAACGCCGTACCTCCGCCCGGTCCTCGACCGACTCTGCATGTGACAACCGGTCGCAGGCCAATGGCCGGACGCCTGACAGCGCTGGTGCTCTCATCGACGCCGCGGATGCCGGTGCTAGGGGGTCTGCTGCAGCTGATGAGCAGCCTACAATGAGCCCGGTGCGTCGGGAGGTGTGAGCGTCCATGTCCAGGATCGGTAGATTTCGTCCTCTGACATGGCTTGCCATTGCCTGGGTCAGAGCATGGCGAGCGCTCGTCTCTCCGTTGTACGGGCCGGTGTGCAAGTATCAGCCGTCCTGTTCCTCCTTCGGGCTGCGTGCCCTGCAGGTGCATGGAGTGTTCACGGCGACGCCGATGATCGTCTGGCGGATCCTGCGCTGCAACCCGTGGTCGCACGGTGGCTACGACCCGGTTCCCGGTACCCCTGAGGCCCACGACTGGGCCACTCTGCATCCCGAGACCGTCACCCAAGGATGGGTGACGACCTTCACTGGAGGTCGGTGCGACGCACATGGCGTCGGGACCACCTCATCTGACCATTCCCGCGCCGGCCTGGCCGGGAACTACCAGTACGTGCTTGCTGGTACGCCCTGCGACTCCCGAGGTGAGAATTGATGCTCAATCCCCTGGTGATCATGCTTGGCTTGGGTGATGGTTTCCATGCCATCGGCCATGCCATCATGCTTCCGCTCTACTGGGCCGTGTCCGGACTCGTGGTGCTCTTCCACGCCATGTGGAGCCCCGTGTTCGGTTCGGACTCCGGTGCGACGTGGACCCTCGCCATCATCACCCTGACGATCTTCATACGTATCCTGCTCATCCCGCTGTTCGTCAAGCAGATCAATTCCGCCCGGGCGATGCAGCTCATCCAGCCCAAGATGAAGGCGATCCAGGACAAGTACGGTGACGACCGGCAGCGTGCCGGCCAGGAGATGATGAATCTCTACAAGGAGGAGGGCGTCAACCCTGCGGCGTCCTGCTTGCCGATCCTGCTGCAGATGCCCATCTTCCTCGCCCTGTTCCGGGTGCTCGACGGGGCCTCCCGCGGAACTCCACGTGGCCATTTCTTCGTCGACCACCCCGAACTCGTGGCGTCCCTGCAGCATGCCAGGTTCTTCGGTGCCGAGTTGGCCGGACGATTCCTGCCGATGACCAACGGATTCGGCGGCACGCAGATTGTCGCCCTCGTCCTCATCATCATCATGGTGGTGACGCTGTTCTACACCCAGATGCAGCTCATGCGTAAGAACATGCCGCCCGAATCGCTCACCGGCCCGATGGCGCAGCAGCAGAAGATGATGATCTACCTCTTCCCGCTGATGTACCTCTTCAGCGGTGTGAGCTTCCCGATCGGAGTCATGATCTACTGGGCGACGTCAAACCTGTGGACACTGGGTCAGCAGGAAATCCTCATTCGCAACAATCCGACCCCCAACACCCCGGCCTACATTGACTGGCAGGAGCGCATGCGTGCCAAGGGGAAGGATCCCGACGAGATCGAGCGTCAGCGTCGCGAGAAGCGTCGTCGCAAGGTCGTCAGTGCCACCCCCACCCCTGCTGGTGACCCCAGTGATGCCGCCAGGCCTGCAGTCGCTCGCCAGCAGGTGACGCGCCAGACGGTTCGCAAGGACGCCAACGGCAACAAGCAGGTGGTGCGACGCCAACAGCCCGCCCGGCAGTCCCGGTCGAAACGCAAGCACTGACCGAAACCCATCATGACTGCAGTGCCCCTGGTGGAAGTTTTTTTCGGACCAGGCACTGTCGTCAGCGATGGTGTGACTGACCTCCCATGAACGATCGCCCAGGCAGCCGAGGCAAATCGGTGATGACGAGCCTCGCAACGGATGTGAAGAAGGAACAGCAATGAGTCAAGACCATGGCACAACCCAGTTGCCCACGGATGCCACCGAGCCCCACAGCGACACTCCACTACGCAGCGTTGATTCCCCAGACGAGCACGCTGCAGCCGATGCACGACATGAGGATGTCGAGCATCCCGCCACCGAGGAGGACCACGAGAACCCCTTGGTGACCGAGGGAGACATTGCCGCCGACTACCTGGAGGATCTGCTCGACATCGCTGATCTGGACGGCGACATCGACACCTACGTCGAGAATGGCCGGGCACACGTCTCCATCGTCACTGACAACCAGACACTCGTCGGTGACGACGGCAAGGTCCTCGAGGCCCTTCAGGAGCTCTCACGTCTGGCCGTCATGACAGAGACCGGACATCGGTCACGGCTGATGCTCGACGTCGCAGGGTTCCGGGAGAATCGACGCAAGGAACTCGCCATCCTTGCCACTGAAGCCGTGCAGTCCGTCAAGGAGTCCGGTGAGCCGGTGTCGTTGGCTCCCATGAATCCCTTTGAACGCAAAATCGTCCATGACGTCGTTGCCGACGCCGGGCTGTTCAGCGAGTCCGACGGTGTGGAGCCCAGGAGGCATGTTGTGATTTCACTGAGGTCCTCGTCCTGACGGTGGATGCTGCTGATCCTGTGCGAGCAGCTCGCCGCGCAGAACGGTCAGGACACGGAACGGGTGGTTGAGCTCAGAACGGGTCGCGGTGCAGACGGCATCGCGGCCCGTTTCGTGTGATGGTTGCTTGCGTGGATCGTCGCCTGGGCATCCATGCTTCTCTGCCGCGCTTGTCTCACACGTCGAGCGGCGCTCCACGCTATTTCATGGGGGTGCCCATGATGTCGTCTCGTCCCGTATGCCGGGCGGATCTCCACGCGACCCAATGGGGCGCCCCCTGATGTCTGGTCTCATCCCGTACGTCGAGCAGTATTTCCCAGACCCCCATGATCCGCGTGACCCCGTGAGGGTGTCCATGATGTCTGGTCTAGCGGTATCTCCACGCGACTCCACGATTCACGCAACCCCACGAGGTTGCCCCATGATGTCTGGCCTCGTTCTGTGGTCTAGCGGTATCTCTCCACCAACAGTACCCACACCAACCAGCGGTGCGCATCAGGAGTGCTTCCAACCAACGGCGCCCCCACCAGGAGTGCTTCTTTCCACAGCGAAGGGCGTGTGTCGAAGTGATACCTGGATCATCCGGTCGCACGGGTGATGGTCATCGCTTGATCTTCAGGTGCTGGTGGCGAAGGTCGACAAATGGTGGTGGGAGGTCGACAAAGTGACGAATCTGGCAGCTGGGTCTGCCGATGCGTCCGCAGCAGTTCTTCGTGCACCCCAGCGTTGCTTCTGTGCTCCTCATCGATGACGGGCAGAGTTTTCCCAACGCTGTGGCGGCGGGCACGGCCAACGTGTCACTACCCCTTGCTGGGAGTGTCTGAGGATCCACCCGTTCTGTCCGGGGCCACGACACAGCCCCTGCCTGGGCAGAGGTGTCGTAGCGACGATCGTTGAATCGTGCTGTGTGCTGTACCTCATGGTGTGATGATGCTGCCAGCCCTCATGTTCTTGGGGCCGGTGTCCAGCTCGTGGGCCCGGGCGTCCATTGGACGAGGACCATCCTCGCGCCACATTGCCATGGAACGCACGCAGTCCCACGGCAACAGTCAGGACGTCATGAGCACGGTTTCACCCGCAACACGTTCTCAACCTCTCAAGATGCGTGAATGAGCCCCTATGAGCCCGGCTTCATTCCCCAACCGACCTTTCACGCCGCGTCAGATCCCGTGTGTGCCCCATGGGCACGACTTCATTACCCCCTCGTGGTGCCCACGGAGAGATGTCTCGCCACGCACGCATACCGCTTCATCCCCTCATGGGTGGTGTGTTGACCCTCCATTGCTCCCATAAGGTGACCTGTTCTCCGAGTTCTGCGGTCACGTGCTCGAGCGCGTGCACATGAGCTTCCCGTTTCCTCATCGGAGCCCTGGGTTTCCACCTTGCCTCTGCGTGTCTTTTGTGGCTTGCTCCTACCCTCTTGGTTTCCGATGTCTTCCCCTGCGCTGTGGTCACGGACTCGGTAACTGTGTGAAGATACCTCTGTGAGTGGGATGGATGATCGTTGTGGCAGTGCCCCTGTAGCAGGTGACCGTGACTGGTGTCGCAATGCGTCGGGGGATCATGACCGGAGCGCTGCTGCCAGGGATGATCCTTCCCAGGGGACGAGTGAGGTCCCACCCAGCTCATCGACGGTCGAGGAGAACACCGCAGCACGCGACATTTATAAAGAAAAATATTCAGATATAAAAAGATATGTCGATATATTATCAAGTGATGGCGTGACCCAAGGACTCATCGGGCCACGGGAGACTCCACGACTGTGGCAACGACACATCTTCAACAGTGCCGCTGTTGCTCAACTGATCCCTGAGGGGCTGCGGGTTGCCGATGTTGGTAGTGGAGCTGGTCTTCCGGGAATTCCAGTTGCCCTGCTGCGCCCTGACGTGCAGATCACACTCATTGAGCCATTGGCTCGACGCTGTCAATTTCTCACGACCGTTGTGGACGAACTTCACCTTGATGATCAGGTGACGGTTATCCGATCGCGGGCTGAAGATCTTCACATGAGTTTTGATGTCGTCACCGCTCGGGCTGTTGCCAATCTCACGAAACTCTTGGCATGGACTGCACCACTGTTCCTACCTTCAGGAGAGCTTCTTGCCCTCAAGGGGGAGTCTGTGGACAAAGAAATTGCCAAGGCTGACAAGGAACTTCGCAAGCGTCGGCTCAATGCGGAGGTACTCATCGTTCGAGCTGCTGCTGACGCCGATCCCACTCGAGTCGTACGAGTCCGACATGCCTGATCAGACCCTGCTTCGACTTGTGAAACCTGTGGGTCTGTATTTCCAATGACACGTGACTCATACGAGAGTGACATGGATGAAACCCTGTTGTGAGAGTAATGACGTGTCATATTGACGTAGCACCCATCGTTGACGTAGATATCCATTTCATCGTTGAGGTATGAGGCGAGCGATCTCAAACCATCTTCCGTACCTGTTCCCCCAGCTTTTGCTGTTGATACCACGACTTCCAGGTACCCGAACCCCACTTCTGGTATTCCAGTGCTTTTTCTGCAGATGATGCGACACATCGCCCAGTAATGTCGATTTCTTGACAACCTGCTTTTTGACAACACTGCGCTACTGAGCGTCTGTGCCACGGGCCACGGGTCCCCAGGTCCTAGGTCACCGGGCGTCTATTGGGTCCTGTGAGCTACTGCCTACTCTGAGTTGCGGGATAGTGGTGCCTCTCTGTCATTCTTGTTGGATTCCGCCGCATCGTAATAGCAGTTTTCCCTGATCGATGAATCATTTCCTTGGCTGCTGGACCCTGTTTGTTTTATGATGCCGAGTTGAGTGTTGCTGGGTTTTCATGGCAGTTGCATCCATCGCGCCCCTTTTTTTGACGGGCTGTGCGTCCCCCGCTCAAGGTCAGACTTGCTGGCTTGTGGACCGAGCTGCAGCTTTTGGTGATCATGGTAGCTTGCTGCTTGGTCCTGAGTTGATCATGCTGGTTTACCCATGTACTGATTGCATGTTGATTGTGATCATGCTCAGCGCTCTTCATCTGTGAATGTGTCATCAAGGACGCGATCTCCAGGGTCTCGATTGACCGGTATCGTTCCCTGTTGTTTTGATGATAACGATGAATACCTGTCTCGAAGTAATCTGGGTAGGGAGCTGGAATTACTAGCTAGCCTCCAGCGACTCTCTCCAGACTACCTTCATTATTCCGAATACCTTTATTGCCCGAGCGACCTCCATTTTCAGAGCGTTTCCCGCTCTATCCCGGAGCATCGTCTTCTTGAGACATTCAAGAGAGCTGGGATCGGGGATGTCATTGCGCTAAATACTGTGTGTTGAGCGGCCATTCGACCTACCGCTCCTGTCGTACCGGTTTATCGCTCTTATCGGTTCACGATTCTCGTGAGTCAACTGTTTTAACTTCGTCCTGTTGTCACCATCACTAGGGTGGAGTCGTCACTCTTGGTGGATGAAGTGTCAACCACCGGCTGTGTTTCACGTGAAACATCTCTCCTGCCGGTGTTCTGGTATGAGATGGGGTCGCGGCGGCTCCACGATCAACTCCTGTTCATTGCTGTGACTGGCGAGAGAGCCTGACTTCACAGTTGAACCTGTAACAGGGTATATCCAAACGATCGAGAATATCTAGATCAGAAACTCTGGAACATTTGGACGTGCGTCTTATCTGCGGAAAACCCGGAACTGCATTTTGCTATTGATCTACTCCCCCCAGAACCGACTCATTTGGTTACTTAACCGTGAGTCACGGTGTGTTCATGATGTCGTGAACATCCGAACCACGCCGGCCCATGGTCGATCTACTGAGTAGCTGCTACCTGATCATGCCGACCTGTGCTTGCTCCCCCCAACGTGATGATGGTCATTTTCGATACTCGTCAGATCATCAAGATCTTCTAAGCACACTATCTCATGGCAGCTCCGAGAAGATTGACTGAGCCAGCGCAAGTCTCTGGTCAATGTCATCACCTGGTCCACCCGATCGTCTGCTCCATGATTGATCCAAAATTATCGTCTTGCCAGCAGAAGGCAAGCCACACTAGGTGTTGGTGCCTATTGCCTAGTTGGAAATATGTATTTTCAGCAGTCAAGAGTGGCCTGTAGGTGAACTTCCCGGGTGGTGGCTGTGCTGTCGTGGGTGCTAGTCATTTTCCTTATCATCTGAAATAAATAGATCACTTGCCTGGACATAACTAAATTTATTTATCTATAAAAATATTAATATATGAATATGTGAAACTACATCGGATGTGTCGTTGTCTGCTGGCGCGGCGTAACAAAACAGATCACCTCAGCTTGGAGATTGGAACACCCAGGTCTTGAGATCAATTGGAGTTCCATCAGAACTCCTTCTCTGTTACGTTCTTTTCGGACCGGTCGTACACTACTGCGCAATGTATCCCGTGTGGTTCATGTGTGCATTGTTCCGGGCACATGGCAAGTGGATTGTTTTCAGAACGGTCTGCTGTCTGAATGAACCTGAGCGGGTGCAGGGGAGGCAAGACGCTTTCTTCAATGACACATGTTACCCGGGGTAGAGACCGGATGGCATGGATGAAACCTGTTGGAGAGTAGTGACGTGCCATTCTGTCTAGGAACCCATCATTGACGTAGCAATCCATCTGTGGTAGGGGCTTGATCTCAAGCCATCTCTGTACCTGATGCCAGATTTTGTGCTGCTCGTTCTGCAAATAGCAAAACAGATGCCAGTAGAACCTGCTCTTGACATGGGTTTCCTGACCGGAAGCTATCCTTCGATAGCAAAGCTATCGAACTGTCAGATGGATTTGGGATATGGAGGAGCTTTTTCACTGTGGTAATGTGCCGCGAAGTCTGCGGTGTACGAAAGGCTATGCGTTTTCTGATCGTCGAGCTGTAATCCGAGGCGACCTACCGGTAGCATTGAGTACTGTCATCGCGATGAGTGCGCTGCCCAGTAGCCAAGTTTTCGCAAGCTGTAGACGTGTTTCACGTGAAACACACATCAGGTGCTGAAGGGAATCCTATGACGAACGAAGTTCCGGTATACGACAAGGCCCCAAAACGAGCAGCGTTCGATGGACCCGACGAACCGGAAATCGAGGAACCGGATGACTTCAAGGGGGCATCAGTCAGAGTGCCCCGGGCTCTACCGGGACCATCAGAGCCTCGAATAATTGCGGTGGCCAACCAGAAAGGCGGTGTGGGGAAGACCACAACCACCGTCAACCTGGCGACGGCCTTGGCCATGAGTGGGTTGAGGACACTCGTCATAGATATCGATCCACAGGGGAATGCATCGACCGCTCTTGGTGTGCACCATGATGTGGGGACTCCAGGAACATACGAAGTGTTACTGGAAGGAGAGAAGATCACTCTGGTGGCTCAAATGAGCCCCGAGAGTCCGTTGCTTGATGTGGTGCCAGCAACCATAGATCTATCTGGTGCGGAACTTCAGCTTGTTACACAAAACAAGCGCGAGTCATGCCTAAGGAAGGCGCTCAAGGAATACCTGGACACGCACGACGTCGATTATGTGTTCATCGACTGCCCACCATCGCTGGGGCTTCTTACGCTGAACGCTCTGGTGGCAGCAGATGAGGTGATGCTGCCCATTCAGTGTGAATATTATGCTCTGGAAGGTGTGCAGCAGCTCATGCGCACTGTCACGGCTGTGAAGCAAGCCTTCAATCCTGATCTGTCCATCGAGACAATTGTCATGACGATGTATGATGCCCGGACAAATCTCTCCCAGCAGGTCACAGCAGAGGTGCGGGCACACTTCAGTAGAGAGACGTTGGACACCGTCATTCCACGCTCAGTGCGAGTATCAGAAGCACCGAGCTACACCCGATCCGTGCTCACCTATGAACCGCACTCGTCGGGTGCTCGAGCTTATCGCGATGCTGCCGCTGAGTTCGCTCATCGCCACGCTCAGTAATCCAGCATACAGAACTTACCGGGAGAGACAATGGCACAAAAGCATCAGGGGCTGGGACGAGGGTTTGGAGAGTTCTTCCAACGAACGGATATCACTGAGAGCCCTAGTGAAAAGCATGATCGCGATCTCGAAGACCCCCATGAAAAGCATGATCACAAGACAGGTGATGGGAAATTCACGGATGGCACTTCACTGAAAATGGTGGAGCTTACCTTGATACGACCCAATCGAAATCAGCCGCGTACTCACTTCGATGATAAAGCTCTGGATGAGCTGGCGAAGTCAATCAAACAGGTGGGACTGCTTCAGCCCATTGTCGTCACACAGACTGATGATGGCGAGTATGAGCTCGTCATGGGCGAACGTCGCTGGCGAGCTGCGCAGCGTGCTGGTCTCCCAGAGATCCCCGCTCTCGTCCGCCACACTGATACGCAGGACATGCTACGGGACGCTCTCCTGGAGAACTTGCACCGCGTACAGCTCAACCCCCTCGAAGAAGCTGCTGCCTATCAGCAGATGATGGACGATTTCCGATGCACGCAGGACGAGGTTGCCCGACGGGTACAGCGATCTCGGTCCTACATAGCAAACACGATTCGTCTCATGAAGCTCGCTCCGGGAGCACAGAGCCTGCTACTGGAGGGTAGCTTGTCATCAGGCCATGCTCGGGCATTGTTGAGCTTGCCTGGCCAAGAACAGGAGAGCTTAGCTCAGCAGATCGTGGCCGAGGACCTGTCGGTGCGTCAAACCGAGGAAGCAGTGAAATTGGCGCTCACACCGACCCCAGACACTGCGGAAGGGCCTGAGCAGAAATCTCGCCCACAGCCTTCGATAGACACACAGGCACAGGAGGAGAGCACAAAGCTCTCTAACACATACGGCACGAAGGTGAAAATCCGGCGCAAAGCGGGACGCGGCACCATCTCGCTCTCATTCCGAGATGACGACGAGTTTGCGCACTTGCTCGAGCTGCTGAATAGATAGTTAAAGATATTTATCGATAAAACTGCTAATAGTTTCCATGACAATCTCTGCGAATGATCCTGTGTGCAGTACGGAGACTGTCAGAACGGATGGTGCACAAGGTCACTGACCATTGCTGCGGCAGTGAACAGTCATCACCGTGATTGCCGTGTTCGTCACCCACGTCCACATGGGATCAGTGGAACCCATGCGAACGGCTGCTGAAGTTGGCGGTTCGGATCTGTGAGGTTCGAGGATTCGCGGAGCTAGGCGCGAGCCTGTGGTTGAATCGTGCTGGGGTGGAGACGATGAGACGGTTGCGGACAATTACCCGAGAGCACATACAGCGTTTCGATCAAGTGTGCGATGCCGATGTGGCTCATCTCCTGGGGCTGGACGCAGGACGGCCCCCGCAATGGGCAGATGCTGCCTGCTCCCAGTGGGGCGGGTGCGGAGTTGGTACGTGGGAATCCGGACGCGTCACCTCGTTCATCCTGACGAGCCCCGGCAAGGAGATGCCGGTCAACCATCCACTGGCAGGGCGGCTCAGCCGGCAAGATTCGGCAGTACTCATTGCGGCATGGATACCGGGGCGTCGTGGCCACGCAGCCGCGGCATGTGGTCGATCGCTCATCAATCGTACTTCTGGTTGGTTGACGGGATCGGTGCCAGCCATTGAGGCGGCGGGAACCGGTATGGCATCCAACGTGTGGACGCTTGACATCCGCTGGCTCAGAGCCATTGGCTTCCATGAAGTGACGCATGCCCCCGCCAACGCGGTACAAGTCATGGAACTCGACCTGAGCATGACTGTGGGATCTCACGTGGATCTGCCCAGCCGCCTGGTCACGTGGGTACAGCAAGAGTTCCTACAACCGGAAGCTTTTACCAAAACGTCGAGATGCGAGAAAAGTCATCTGAACGATGGGATGGGAACCTGAAGGCAACCTGGGGGAGGTGTGGGATATTCCCCCACAGTGGGCATCCTCGATGAAGGTTCCTCGACGAAGGCGCTGGTCGGAGCACCTGGAATCAGGCAACAACCACTCACAGCAGGCGACGGGAATGTGGATGTGTCAGTCGAGTTCGGCACCGTTGACGAAAAATGTCACCTGGGTCGGGTCCTCGACCGTGCGAGAGACGGTGCAGTCCCTGTCACGGGAAATTTGTGCTGCGCGTGCGACGAGGGTGTTGAGCTTTTCGGTCTCGCGCTCATCGTCGGTGGAGACATCGATGGTGTAGTGCAACTCGAGGTTGTCCAATTTGCTCGCTGCGTTGGGTGTGGTGATCTTGTCGGCACGCACAGTCACCTCGAAGCTGTCCGGCTCTGTGTGTCTACTGATGACAGCGTCGACATCGACGGATGAGCAGGCCCCCACGGCAGCCAGAAGTGCTTCGACAGGCGTGAAGTCAAGAGTGCCGTTTGCGCTCAGATTCAGCGTGCCGCCACGATCGTTGGTGGCGGTGTACTCCCCCTTGCTCGTGCGGGTGAGGGAGATCTTGCGCTCGGTGGAAGACATGGTCATCCTTTCAGGTGTCGAGATGATCTTGGCTGGTCACTGCGCGGCTTGCTCCGCCACGGAGTTCGCCACACCAGCCAGCTCCGGTCGGGATTGATCGAGCAGCCCCACCGCGAGGACTGCCGTGTCGTCCTTGAGGACGGCACAGCTGGTGTTGTTGTTGTCCAGACTCGTTCCGCACATGGCCCTGATGGATGTTCCGGTCACTGGCTGGATGGTCACGGAGTTCATGGCGGCGTCATTCATGAACTTCTTCAGATCAGTCGTGGGGCGACTCATGAGAACGATGACTGCGTCCTGATTGTCCTTGGCGTATGTGGCGGACAGGGTGGTAGTACCATCCTTGGTCGTTGGTTTTGTCGCCGTGTTGGGGTCGCGGGTGTAGCTGCCCGCGCTCTGCGGCAATTGGAGCGGCCAGGTGGCGGCATGGACGGTGGGGCCGTTGTCAGGGACTGACGAGTCATCGTTCGAGAAAATCCAGCTGAGGATGAATGCCACGATCACTATGAGGATCACCGAGGCAAGGATCGTCAGCAGGAGCTTTGTGTGCCGAGGATTTTCGTCGGCGGCACGAGCCGGACCACGACGCGTAGCTCTGCGTCGTGGGACGCGGTATGCCACGTCGCCAGATTCCTCAGGTGATTCAGAGAAACCTGGCGGGGCATCCGAATGACCATGAGACGCTGGACTCATGAGATGAACTCGTCAATGAGTTTGAGCAAGGCCCTCTTCGTCTTGCCGCCCTGGACGGATTTCACGATCTGCCCGTCCTGCCAGATCTGGATGGTGGGCAACGACATGATTCCCTGGGAGGCAGCCAGCTGCTGGTTGGTATTGGTGTCGACCTTGGCAAAGGTCATCTTGTCGCTGTGAGCAGCGGCGATTTCCTCGATGATGGGTGACAGCTGTTTGCATGGGGCGCACCAGTCGGCCCAGTAATCGACCAGAACAGGTTTGGTTGCTCCCGCAACCTCGGAACTGAAGGTGGCGTCGGTGACCTCGATGACTTGGCTCATGGATGACCTCTCACGCGAGAAAAGGGGGTGCCCCTGATCCTAGACGGCCTGGTTGGTGGTCCCAACTCCTATCCGACACATGTTGCCTCGAGACTGAACTTCCGTGTGATGAAGCCAACCACCGCCTCGTTGACACCCAAGAGTCTTCAGAGGAAGCCCATTCACATGAGATTTTCCGCCACCTTCGTTGACGCCCAGGGCCCTGTGGGCAGATGGTCCCATGGTCAGAATCCCTGGTCAGGCAGCTGGTGGCACCAGTGCAAGTCGCCAGCTTGCTTCGGCCGAGTACACCGACTGCTGTGTGGCAACTCTTCACAAGTGCAGGATTTTCACAAAGGCGAGACCTCCACAAGATTGCTGCCTGCATCCCAAGTTGTCACCATCCCTTGCTCTTGAATCCGCCGTGATCGTCATCGCCACAGGGCTGGTGGGGGAACTACGGGACTGTTGGAGAGTTGACGCCCAATCATCTGACTCGCGATCCATGCAGAAGCCCTGATCGAACACGCGACCTTCCGTCAGATTTCGTGGTGGGGATGCCAGATTGGTAGGGATGTTCCCCGGTGTGACTGGCATGTTGTGGTGGAAGGTGATACAGCGAGTTGCACGATCGTATAACAAGAATGTATATTGAGCGTGCCTCCACAAGGCAGGCACTACCTTCTGCAACAGGAGAACTCTTATGAAGTTGAAGTACATGGCAGCTCCGCTGGTTGCCGGTGCCCTGCTCGTGCCCGTCACTCTTCCGGCTCAGGCTGCCGCGGATCCCGCCCCCCTTATCCGTACTGCTCCCGTCTCGTCCTCTGATGCTGATCATGCCAAGAGCATCATCAAGGATCTTGATGGACAGGCTGACAAGCTCGGCGATCTGCTCAAGTTCCTCCCGGCTGGTGAGTACAAAGACCAGGTCGTTGATCTGTTGCACACTGTGTTCAATCTGCGCCGTGCTGCACAGCAGATCGCCACGGGCAAGGTTCCGATCTACAAGCTGGACACCCTGAGCGCACGCGTCCAGCTCGTCATCACCATCGGCCAGACGATCCATGACTCCGTCAACAATTTCCAGACCAAGCCGCGTCAGGCCAATGTCACCATGGGTCTGGAGATCACCAAGGCCGTTGTCATCCTCGTCGACCCAATGACCACCAAGGACGAGATCACCGCCGAGATCGCCGCTGTCAAGGACCGTTACAAGGCAGGCTTGGCCATGCCCGACCTCAAGGACACCGATCCCGCCACCATCTACACGAAGTCGCACCTGAACAAGGCCATTTGGCAGGTGCGTCACAACCGCGCGAAGAACCTTGCTGGCAAGAAGGATCGGGCTGTCATCAAGGAGCTCAACAAGGAGATTTCGAAGGCTGTTGGCGTGTGGTTCCGCGCCAAGTCCACCGTGGGTGACTGCAAGGCTGCCGAGGCCGAGCTGAACGACGCCTATCAGAAGGCCCTTGCTGCTCCCGACAAGGACAAGAAAGCTGCTTGATCCGTGAAAATCGCTTGATCAGGTAGAACCTGAGCAAGCGTACCCACTCACAAAATTTTCGCCGTGATCCCTTTCTGCGGGCTCACACGGAAAGATCTGTCTGAACGAGGCATCTGTCACCTGGACACACGGTCTAGGCTTGGCGGGTGCCTCGTTCACCATTGCCGCAACGTCACGGTTTGGAATCAGCCTGGGTGCGTACACCCGACCATGGACAGTGTCGACGGCTTGCTCACGACCGTGGCATCGTGAATCGGTGGCCATGGCCCACCCTGCGGGACTTCCTCGTCGAGAAACTCACTCGGATCACCCCATCGTGTATCGACGAGATGATCGCTGAGAAGAAATTTGTCACCCAGGATGGGGTACCGATCACTGCGATGACCACCTTCGAGCCGCAGTGTTTCATTTTCTTCCATCGTGATCTGCCAGATGAGAAGCCAGTGCCATTTCCCATCGGGATCCTGTACCGGGACGAGCGCATCCTCGTTGTCGACAAACCACATTTCCTGTCGTCGATCCCGCGAGGTCAGCATGTACTGGAATCAGTCGTCGTCAAGTTGCGTACGCAACTCCAGATGCCGGAACTGACTGTGGCGCATCGTCTGGACCGGGTCACATCCGGTGTCCTCATGCTCACCTGCGCTCGACAGTGGCGATGCCCGTACCAGACGCTTTTCGAACGTCGGCAGGTGCGCAAGACGTATCGGCTGGTGGCACCTTGGTTGGATCTGAACGAGATGGACGATGGACCGCTGGGGGCGACCGGTGATCCGTCCTCTGGCTCTGCACATAATTTCGGGAGGTTGGGGGAGGATGAAACAGCGACATCTTCCGACGTGGCAGCTTCTAGGGATAGCTCAGCTACAGCATTTGGAGACAGCGCACACGACGGGGACGCGATTTCTGTCACGTCACAGGATCATCGGGAACAGGAATGCTCGCCTGAGGGCAGGGATGATCTTTTTGGACAGGACACGAGTGAGTCGAATTGTGCTGGGCAGTACGTGAAGACCAAGAGCAATGGGCTTCCCCACAAGGATGGTGACCAGCCATTGACGTCTGGGCAACGGCGTGATCCTTCTGATCCGGGGGATCGTGCGATTTCTGTCACCTCATCGCAGGGTGAGGCCTTCCAGTGGCGAAAGGGTGGCGGTGGCGACAATTTTTGTCAGTCACCGATGCGCTCCAGCGAGGCTGGACATGACAACACCGTTGATCAGTTCGAAAGTCGTCATCGGACCAGTGCTACTGACCTACAGGAAAGGTCGAGCTCGGGAAGGTTGCCCAACCCTGCCCGAAGCGACGCGGAGAATTTGTCCGGCGGCCCTGTGTGGCTTGAGCACTGTGATGGCGGGGTGCGAGTGAGCAGTCACATCATCAAGGAACGCGGCGTTCTGCAGGCGCAACAGGTGAGCGGTCGAGAACCGAATGCCGTAACCGAAATTCGGTTGGTGGAACGTCGAGGAGATCTGGCACTGTACGAGGCAATCCCGCTGACTGGCCGGACTCACCAGATTCGGCTGCACATGTGGAGCCTGGGTGCACCGATTCTCAACGATCCGTTCTATCCGCAACTGCTCGATGTTTCCATTGACGATTTCTCCCGGCCGCTTCAATTACAGGCCTACCGGATGAGTTTCGTCGACCCCATCACCGGTGAGCAACGCATGTTCACCTCGCAGCTTGAGCTCAGTTGCTGGCCCAGCACGGAGGCAAGCCAGCCCCGGGGCAAAGACAGAGGTAACGCGTGGATACCGGGCGACGCGTGAGTACTGACGATGTTTTTGTCCACGAGATGCTTTCGTGGACAAAAACATCGGCTGGAGCCTGCACAACGCAGTTTGTTGCGCCCCGCGCCGGCGAGCTGACAAAAATTGTCAGACCCGGCTGACGAAGTGGAAATGACCTCGGTGGATCAGAGGTGGGTCTTCCCGATAGATGTCAAGGCCGTAGGGTCAGGGCCGACGTCCAGGAGCAGATGTGGTGCTTTCCGGGCCTGAGCGCCGGGAACGCCACCGTCAGGAGGCCAGATATCCCTGAGCGTCCAAGGCAGCGCGGCAACCAGAGCCAGCAGCTGTGATCGCTTGCTGGTAATGGGAATCCACCAGGTCTCCACAGGCGAAGACGCCAGGAAGATTGGTACGAGTGCTGGGTTCATCGCACACGACGTAGCCACCCTTGTCGACTGTGACTTCGTCGGAGACGAGCTGGGATCGGGGATCGAGCCCGATCGCCTCGAAGACACCGGACACCTCGAGGTGACGTTTTTCGCCAGTAACCGTGTCCTTGAGCGTGATGCCGGTGAGTTTGGTCTCCCCATCCATACCGACGACCTGACTGTTCCATGCCCACTTGATCTTGGGGTCTGCCATGGCCCGGTCGATCATCGCCTGACTGGCGCGCAGAGCGTCGCGTCGGTGAATCACAGTCACCGATTTGGCGAACCGGGTGAGGAAAGTCGCCTCCTCCATGGCAGAGTCACCGCCGCCAATGACGGCAATGTCCTTGTCGCGGAAGAAGAACCCGTCACAGGTGGCGCACCACGACACTCCACGCCCGGAGAGTCGAGCTTCGTCCTCGATCTGGAGTTTGCGGTGAGCCGCACCCATGGCCAGGATGACGGTCTTGGCGCGATGGACGTTGCCGTCCGTATCGGTGACGGTTTTGATCTCCCCGGAAAGGTTGGCCTCGACAATGTCGTCAGCGATGAGCTCGGCGCCAAACCGTTCGGCCTGGGAACGCATCTGGGCCATGAGATCTGGGCCCAGAATTGCGTCGGGGAAACCGGGGAAATTCTCCACCTCGGTGGTCTGCATGAGGGCCCCACCGGCGTCAGCACTCCCCTCGAAGACGAGCGGATGCAGTCCGGCACGGCCGCTGTAGATCGCGGCAGTGTATCCGGCTGGACCCGATCCCACGATGATGACGTCACGAACCTCGCCGTCGTTGGTGGAGTCGGCAGTGGACGGCTTGCTGGCCTGACCGGGATCGGACAGGGTGATCCCCCCTACCAGGGGGGAGGTCATGATGGGATCTGTGCTCATCGAAAGCTCTCCTTGCGGATCAGTTCGCGACTTTGTCGCGGGGTGCGAATGAGGCATGGTGCCACCGCGGGTCGAGATACCAAGTGACGGAGCTGGTTCACTCTACTTGTCGATGGATTGTGTGCCTATGAAGGTGAGCGTATGACATGGCGTTATTGTTCCCGGTGCTTCACTGCTTGAGTGCGTCACAGGTATGGGACGTGACGAGCACAGAATGCCCATGACTCAGCAGGACACACCAGGCACCGACCATGGGATCTGATTGGGTGACTGACACGGTGTGTGAGGAACCGATGGTTTTCACAGCCTTGGCTGGTGCCTTGTGGCTTCGAGCCAATCCCTCCAAACCAGTTCTCTGAAGCTGAGGCCAGGTCATTTTTGACGCCAGCGCACCCAGATCGCATGTGGAGTGCCCCTGCCGTGTCCCGAAACGACATTTTTGACTCACAGGGCGTGATGCATCATTGAGTCATGACGGATAACCAGAACTCGCCCGACTCGCGTCCTGATTCGTGGGTGTCGCGCGACCATGAGAGCTCCCGAGGTGCCAACGATCCATGGAGCGGAACCCCACATGCATCAGGAAATGGGTCGCCCTGGGGCGCTGGTGGCTCGTCAGCAGGGAAATCTCAGCAATGGGGTGGCAGCGCATGGGGTACGGCATCCCAACCGTCCACACCTCCCGGTCCCCAGCGTGATGACAGATCGTCGGCGGTGCCTGCCACGACGACCAAGGGCACGAAGAGAGGGCCAGGGCGGACCGTCGCGGGAGGGCTTCTCGCGCTGCTGCTCGCCATTGGTGCCGGTGGTGCTGCTGGTTGGTACGTCGCCAATGAGACACCTCAGGTGAGTCAGTCGTCGTCTGCCCCAGCCTTGGGCAACAGTGACGGCAAACCTGCAGCGCCAGTCTCCACCAAGGATTGGACGTCAACTGCCAAGAAGGTCACGGATTCCGTCGTGTCGATCCAGGTGCAGACCACCAATGGCGGCGGTCAGGGATCCGGAGTCATCGTCGACGACAAGGGTCACATTGTCACGAACAATCACGTGGTGGCTGGAGCATCTCGGTCTGGTTCGATCAGTGTCGCGATGGGAAATTTGGCCTATGACGCTTCAGTCGTGGGAACTGATCCGTCCAGTGACTTGGCCGTTCTCAAACTCAACACCGTCCCCAAGGGCCTCAAACCCATTCAATTCGCCGACTCGGGAAAACTCGTCGTTGGGCAAGGCGTGATGGCGATCGGGAATCCTTTGGGGCTGTCCGGTTCAGTGACGACTGGTGTCATCTCGGCGCTGAACCGTCCGGTGACCACCAGTGGTGAGCGAGAAGGCGTGATCCGCAACACCGATGTTGTCGTCACCAATGCCATCCAGACTTCCGCCCCCATCAACCCGGGAAACTCGGGCGGTGCACTGGTGGATTCCGAGGGTCGGCTCATCGGTATCAACTCCTCAATTGCGTCCTTGTCGTCGAGTGAGGATGGCAACACCTCCGGGAGCATCGGCATTGGTTTCGCCATCCCGGCCAATCAAGTGAAGAACATTGCCGATCAGTTGATAAGCAACGGCAAGGCTCGACACGCGCTGCTGGGGTTGTCAGCCTCGGACGCCCAGGCCGAGAAATCTGACGGTTCCAAGATGATGGGAGCTCTGGTGCGCACCGTGACTCCGGGAGGAGTCGCAGACAAAGCGGGGATCAAGAAGAATGACCTCATCGTTGCGGTGAATGGCACCACGGTTGGGTCGAGTACCTCGCTGGTGGCGCGAGTTCGGGAACAACCCGTCGGTAGCACGGTCAAGATCAAGATCCTGCGGGATGGCAAAGATCAGGAAGTTACGGCAACTCTTCGTGACGCCAAGCGTTGAGATGTGACAGAGCAGGGCTGGTGACGCAGCCCTGCTGACAAAAATTGACATTGCGTATCGGGCTGCGAACCGGTGGATCCGTGGCTCGTGCGTGAGGTTCTTCGCTGCGTATGAATCCGGCAACCATCACACGCAACAACAGTCGTCCGTTCGGGAGCTCGTGCCGGGTCTGCCGCGGTCAAGTGGTGAACGGATCTGTCGTGGCTTGGCGATGAAGAGGACTCACCCCATTCACATCATGCGATCCAGTGTGCAGGATCTGGAACGTGCAATTTTTGACACTCCACGGTGGAGCGAGTCTTTGTGGTGACGTGTCCGCGCCTCGCGTGTGTTTTTTGTTCCCGGAGTGGCACGGTTCTCGTGCCTTACCAGGATGAGCAGCGGTGGAACCAGGATGGGCAGCGGTGAGAGAAATCTGCGTTGCAATGCGAGTGCGGCAGTACAGGTCATGACGGTTGCGCTGAGTTGCCCAGTACGAGCCAAGTCATAGATGCTGGTAGTGCGGCAGGCACATGAGCCACGATGCTCTGTGAAACCGCCCGTCATCCTCGGTAGGTGTGTCAACAAGGACCGTCAGCTGCAAAGCTCAACCCGTGAGGATCCAACTACTGGCCGGACCAAGAACGCCGAAAACCTTTTGGGTCCCTCAGTCCAACCCGTGAGGATACTGGCCGGACGCTGCCATGCCTCTCCAGAGCTGGTGCTGGCCTGTCCAGAGCGCTGGCGCAGTCTTGGCCTCACATGAGCTCCAGGACAGCACGCGCTGTCTCGTCGTCGACGATGAGATCGGTGGCCACCCGAGCTCGCAGCGCAGCCAGAAGTGCACGGGCCTTTGCTTTACCGGCCACCACGCAGATACGTCGCGGCACCTTTCGAATCTCGGTGGGTGTCATTCCCGTTGCTCGGTTGTTGAACGGCACGTCGAAGGATCCGTCGGCCCGCAGGAAAACTGTGTTGACGTCCCCGACCACTCCGCTACTGCGGAGTTCAGCCATTTCCTCCTCCGTGAGATATCCCGAGGAGTACACGTGTGAGGGCACTGGTGCCTGTAGCCCGCCGACACCGAACACGGCCACGTCCAGTGTGGCTCGAGTGCGGAGCACGGACTGGATGGAGCGCTCCTTCCACATCGATGCGCGCGTGGCCGGATTGTCGAAGAAGGCGGGGATGGGGAAGTGAATGACGTCTGCGTCGAAGGCATCGGCGATGCGGGCGGTGATTTCTCCCACGTAGGGGATACCTGACGAGGTGGGGTTGGCCGATCCATTCATTTGAAGGATGTGTACCCCCCGAGTCTCCTTGGGGATGATGTGGTGTGCCACAGCGTCCAAGGTGGTACCCCACGCAATACCTACCGTGGAACCGTCATGGACGGCATCGGTGAGACTCTGTGCGGCGGTACGCGCCACTTGGTCCAAGCGGTGGACCTCAGTGGTCCCCGACTTCACAGGAACGATGGTGGCACGCACCCCGAAAAGACGGGCATAAGTGGTCCCAAGCCCTTGTCGTGCGCTGGTTGGCTGGGCAAGGCTGATGCGCACCAGGCCCGTCTCACGGGCCTGCTTCAGCAGGCGGGAGACGGTCGATCGCGAGGTACCCAAGTGCTTGGCAATGACGTCCATGGTTTCGCCCTGCAGGTAGTACATCGACGCTGCGGTCCACACATCATCGGCCCACTCGTTCATGTATTTGCCTTTCCTGTGCACGTTAGTTCAATAGGGTACCGCTGTGATCGGTCAAAGGTGTTCACTGAGACCGTCCAGCTCGCAAAAGCTGGGCGAGGCCGCCATGGTCACTTGACCAAGGTTACGACCTGTGTGAGACCCAGTGCCAATGAATGCCCTGGGATGACACAAGACAAAGGAGTCCGCATGCTTCTCGAAACGACGGTGTCCGCCGGCGCGATTTTCGGGTCTGAGTTCCTCGGAACGATGATTCTGATCATCCTTGGTGTCGGCGTCGTCGCCAACAATCTTCTTCCCAAGACAAAGGGAAATCCTGGACCTGGTTCACTTCAGATCAACTGGGGCTGGGGTTTCGGCGTCATGTTCGGTGTCTATGGGGCCTACCGCACCGGTGGCCACCTGAACCCGGCTGTGACAGTTGGTCTTGCCCTTGCAGGCAAGGATCTGGCCCCTGGAGTTGAGGCCACCGCTGGTAACATCTGCCTCTACATCATCGCCCAGTTCCTCGGTGCCTTCGTCGGCGCCATCATTGCGTGGCTGGCCTACAAGCAGCACTACGACGAGGACTGCGACCCGGCTCTCAAACTTGGCACCTTTGCCACTGGTCCCGAGATCCGCAATCCGTTCTGGAACACCGTCACTGAGGCCATCGGTACCTGGGTGCTGGTTCTGTGGGTCATCATCTCGAACTACACCGCTGCCGCTTCGGTCGATCTCAAGACCGGTGTCTTCTCCGGTACTGCCATCGGCCCGCTCGCTGTCGCTCTGCTCATCGTCTCCATCGGCGCCTCGCTGGGTGGCCCCACCGGATATGCCATCAACCCGGCCCGTGACCTCGGCCCCCGTGTCGCCCACGCCGTCCTCCCGATCAAGGGCAAGGGTGGTTCCGACTGGGGCTACTCCTGGGTCCCGATCGTCGGCCCGATGATTGGCGCTGTCCTTGCGTCCGTCACCTACCTCATTTTCTGGTGATCGCGCAGAAGATCTAGCCAGACACCTTGCCCTCGTCGGATGATCCGTCGAGGGCAAGCCATGAAACACCATCTGTCTTGGAGGAACAGGCGATCCCGGGAAGGTACATTTGACGCGGCAACACAGCCATCGAATGTGACAGTACTGGAACATGCGATGATGTCTGAACCTCCAGACCACCCGAGTCAACGTTGACATAGAAAGGCAGCGATCATGACCGAAGAGAAATACGTCCTCGCCATTGATGAGGGCACGACCTCAGCTCGCGCCATCATCTTCAACCACTCCGGGCAGATCGTCTCGGTCGGCCAGAAGGAGTTCGAGCAGATCTTCCCGCGTGCCGGCTGGGTCGAGCACGACGCCGTCGAGATCTGGGAGTCGGTACGTGAGGTCATTGGTCAGGCCCTCTCGAAGGCCAGCATCAACCGTCACCAGCTCTCCGCCGTCGGTATCACCAACCAGCGCGAGACCGCAGTCGTGTGGGACAAGAACACGGGCGAGCCGGTGTACAACGCCATCGTGTGGCAGGACACTCGTACCCAGAAGATCTGTGACGAGCTTGCCGGTGACGAGGGCCCCGATCGCTTCAAGGACATCTGTGGTCTGCCCCTGGCCACCTATTTCTCCGGCCCCAAGGTGAAGTGGATCCTCGACAACGTCGAGGGCGCTCGCGCCAAGGCAGAGGCAGGCGACCTGCTGTTCGGCAACATGGACACCTGGGTGCTGTGGAACCTCACCGGTGGCGTCAACGGTGGCGTCCACGTCACTGAGCCGACCAACGCCTCGCGCACCATGCTCATGGACGTGCGCAAGCTGCAGTGGGACGACTCGATGTGCGAGGTCATGGGCATTCCGAAGTCCATGCTCCCCGAGATCAAGTCCTCCTCCGAGGTGTACGGCAAGGCCTCCCGTGAGTCCCTGCTCATCGACACCCCGATCGCCGGCATCCTGGGCGACCAGCAGGCAGCCACCTTCGGACAGGCCTGCTTCGAGAAGGGCAACGCCAAGAACACCTATGGCACCGGTTGCTTCATGCTCATGAACACCGGGCAGGAGGCCGTCTTCTCCGAGAACGGCCTGCTCACCACAGTGTGCTACAAGCTCGGTGACCAGCCCACCGTCTACGCCCTCGAAGGCTCGATCGCCGTGGCCGGCTCCCTGGTGCAGTGGCTGCGCGACAACCTGCGCATGTTCGATTCGGCTCCCGAGATCGAGACCTTGGCCACCTCCGTGGAGGACAACGGTGGAGCCTACATCGTCCCCGCGTTCTCCGGTCTGTTCGCCCCGTACTGGCGTCCCGACGCGCGTGGCGCTCTCGTCGGCCTGACCCGGTTCGTCAACCGCGGCCACATTGCCCGCGCCGTTCTGGAAGCCACCGCGTACCAGACCCGTGAGGTGCTCGATGCCATGAATGCCGACTCCGGTGTTCCGCTGACCGAGCTCAAGGTTGACGGTGGCATGACTGCCAACGAGACCCTCATGCAGTTCCAGGCCGATCAGGTTGGTGTGCCGGTCATCCGCCCGGTGGTCGCCGAGACCACCGCTCTGGGTGCCGCCTACGCCGCCGGTATCGCCGTTGGCTTCTGGAACGGTGAGGAGGACGTCGTCAAGAACTGGGCTGAGGACAAGCGCTGGGAGCCCAAGATGGACGACGCCGAGCGTGATCGTCTGTACCGCAACTGGAAGAAGGCCGTCACCAAGACCTTCGACTGGGTTGACGCTGACGTCAAGGAGTGACCGTGCCCCGGTCTGTTGACCGGTGACCGTAAACCCCGAGGGGCCCCGCAATGAACGTGCGGGGCCCCTCGTCATACCACAGCCATGCTGTTGGACGACGTTGGTTTCCAATCCTCGTGTCGTCACATTGTTGTGATGACCGATTTTTACGGTTGCGATCACGCGTCACTCAAACGGTACTCGACTGAGTCTTCTGCTGGCCCTCCCGAGACCCGAAGGCATTGGCTGCTCCGTCGTGACAAGGGTGCCCTTGGATCACATCTCTGTCTGAGCAGCTCTTGACCGGGTAACTTCTACAGGGCGGCACTTTGTGGATGAAGGGTCTGATTGGACTCTTGGCGGGTGTGTATTTCAGACTCTGGCTGTGGCTTCTGGACAGAAGCCGATAGCTCTGCTGCTTGGCTGCGCGAACAGCGTGACAGGTGAGTGGTGCTCACAGCAACAACCAGTGGGCATGCGTGAGAAAAATGTCGCCACCCTTGGGGGTTTGGCAGTGCAGTGACTCGAGGTTTCCGCTGACGGGAATTTTTTGCACTGCCCGCTCGAGGTGGGCGCTCATCCAGGTGGACATGGCTGGGGAAGACCGCCAGTTAAGGTGACAGAACGTCCCCAGCTCCACACCGTGAGCTACCCGGCACAGGGACTGTGTTGCTCGGTGACTGCGGTTGTCTCGACTCGATACGTTGCTACGGCCAGTGGTCGTGTCATTGCACGGTGATCGTGGATATTCCACCTTGGTAGCGCCCGTCGGAGACGCTGGGCAGTTTGGTGAGATAGATGAGTACGTAGCGGGTTTTTTTCTCACCCAGGTCCAAGGTGACCTTGCCGTTGGCGTCCGACTGCCCATCCGCCTTGGTCCAGTCCTTGATGGAGCGCATCGACGCTCTGGAGGTGTCGTTGGATGGAATCCATGCTGAGATGTCTGTACCTGAACCTGTGAGCGTGACTGTCACTGACGAGACTTGCGTTGGCTTGCCGAGATCCACGACCAGCCCGACCCCGGGTTTGAGGCCGCCGAGGTTCGCAGACCCGCGGTACACTAATGTGCGCCACGCAGTGGTGGCCCTACCATCGTGAGCCTGATTCACCAACCGTGGGTGCTCTTCATCGTTTCCACCATCAGCCTGCGGGTCGAAGTCCTTCACCGTGGCAATGGTGGGCTCAGTTGCCTGGGGAGCATCGTTGTGAGCCTGCTCATCGTCATCGTGAGCACCAACCAGGACCAGACCAACCACCAGAGCTGCGATGGTGAGTGCCACGAGTATCCACGGCCAGTGTCGATTGGTGGGACGCGGATGGCGGGGAGCCCTTCCGATGGATTCAGAATTGTCATCTCGGGTCCGTGCGGGGCGGTTGCGTGACGTCCCAGCCCGGGAGCTGACATTTTTGTTCAGGGCAGTGAGGAGGCCAGTGGCGACTCCTGCAGAATTCTTGGTGCCGACTGCTGTGGAGATTTCAGCAACTGATCCTGTCGAGGCTCGCCCAGCCGGTCCGCCGGAAGATCGACCTGTGGTCGTGGAACTTCCAGCTCCTGTGCCCACCGAGGGATCTGCTGCTCGATGACGCTGGGATGAATCATGACGTCCCCATTGGCCGGCAGCAGCCTGTGGAGACCAATAACCATCTTCGTCGGGACCGGTCAGATCCTGGGAGGATTCGCCCTGCCGATTCGAAGGATCGTGTGCCCGCGACGATTTCTCGACGGACGGAGCATGGGCTGGAGCAGGTTCCTCATCGATGACCGGTGGTAGATCCACTGAAGTCCTGGTCACCGCGGATTCAGGGGCGAGAGTGCGTCCTGCGGAGACCAGGTCGGGTTCTGCGGGAGCGGTACGTGAGTCAGCGGAACGTTGCGCGGCAGCAGTGGGGTAGCGCAGTCGGCGTTCCAGATCTGCTGCGGCATCTGCCGAGCCCAGCACACGGGCAAGAGCCTGGTAGATCTCGCTGGCTGACCGTACCGGGACCTCGTCGTGGCGAGGTTGCTGAGACAGGATTTGGTCACACAGCACGTCCAGAGCCGGGGAGACGCCAGGCTGGACCTGCCGCGGCGTCAACCAGCCGTGCCCGTCAGCTGGGGCAGCTGCCAGTCCCCAAGTTTTCTGAGCGTGCCGGGTACTCTCGCTGGGCAGTGCTGCCAACGAGGCTGGGGCGGACGGTGTCCCCAACGGCCATCGCGACACCAGACAGGCGTAGAGGATCTTCCCCATGTCGACGATGTCGGTGGCCTCTCGCTCCGACCACGAAGTTGCTTGGTGCATCTCGTGGGGGTTGAGCACCGCCTCCATGAGCAGACCGACAATCTTCACGTTTCCGGTGGCGGTGATGATGATCGTTTCCGGGCTGAGCCGCTCGTGGAAAATACCCTGCGCATGCATCGGCGTCATGGCGTCAGCGATCTCACGCACCACCCAGGCGGCCTCCAGCGCAGACAACGGGCCGGTGGCAAGCAGCTCACGCAAGGTGAGGCCGGGTGCGTACTCACTGACGACAAAACTTGTCGTCTCTGGTTGACGAGCGCTCACTGCGTCCAGCACCCGCACGAATCTCGAGTCGGTGGCCACTGCTGCCTGCATCGCAGCGGTCAGAATCTCGGGGGTGCGTGGAGATCTGGCGTCCATCGCCGTGATGACGACGGGACGGTGCAGCTTGAGGTCGAAAGCTCGCCACAGCTCGGTGTCGGCAAGGTGTCCAAGCTTCACCTCGAGCCGGAACCTGTTGCCCAATGTGGTTCCAGCCTCCAAGGACTGTTCAGCCCATTGAGTCCCTGTTCCAACTCGGGAAGACGATGCCGCGACCTCCTCATGACGACTGTCCACGGCACCTCCCCACGCCCCAGATTGCTCTGTGTCTCAGGCCCCTCCTGATCAGAGACCTGAACAGCACCTTAGTGGTTCGACCATTCAGGATTCGTGTGCCGCTCCGCTGGCCACTGGGTTGCTGTTGTTCCTCCCCGTTCCTCGGTTACGTACCTGTCGAATCCGCAACACAGTTGCGGCAATGACGATGCCTCCGGAAACAACGATGATCACCCATCCGATGTCATCCATCTGGGTTGCCTTGACGACGAAGGTTTCGGTTTGTCCGATTGGACGCCCATCTCGGGAGGTCAAGGTTGCTGTCATCCTGACTTGGCCATTGGAGCTGGCATGGGGGGAGAACTTGAGGGCCTGGGTCTCGCCGGGACGTACCGTGATCACCTTGGTGTTGGGGATGTCGATGCGTTGTGGGTTCTCCGAGACGATGACGGCCTTGACATCTATCGCCTGATCCAGATGGTTGGTGACAGCAAGTGGGAACTCGTTGGACGACGACGACATGACGAAGCTTGACGCCGAGTGCAGTTCGATGTGCTCACCGGACAGGTACCGACGAGCCGGTGCCATGGCCGCGTGCCACCACAGGCGTCGTTCACTCGCGCTCATCCTGGTGGACAGGCCCGCCACGGAGATCCGTCCCAATGGTTGGGACACCTTTCCCGGATCACTGAGCAGCTTGGTCCAGGCTTGGGCCTCGTCTGTGGTCTGCTCGAGCTGCCTCGCCCAGTCCGGGCCGAGCAGCCGGGCAGAGCTGCGGGGGTTCAGAGCGGGTAGTTGCACCCGTGTTGGCTTGATGGAGCGCAGATCCACCTGATGCATCCACGCAGGGGGGGTCACGGATTTCACCTGGTCGGGGGAATGGGTCGCGGTGACCAGGGGAGAGTTCTGTGTCCCGGTGAGGAGGGCCTGTGCCAAGGCGCGGCCACGTACCTGCGCAGGCATTGAGGGGGAGGGAGGTGGGCCTCCCTCCAACGCGTCGGTGGCCAGTGGAATCACGGTGGTGCCGTTGGATGTTCTGGGGCTGGTGGCAGTGGGCAGAGCAGAAGTGACCACCAGTGCTGGGTGCAAGGTTGACGTCAGCATCGTCAATGCCGGTTTGGTGAGTTCACCGGTTTCGTCCAGTATGGCCAAAGGTAGTTTGGCGGCAGGGTTGTCTGGTGGCAGGGATTCCTTGATCTGAGTGAGTACGTCACGGTGGGAGGTGGTGGCAGCCACCCCGGTCACGTCGGCGGAACCATAGGGGAGGCGATATGCCGGTACTGCCTTGAGCATCGTCGTGAAACGATCCAGCCAGGCCTTGGCAGCTTTTCCGCCCGTGCCTGGAGCCGACTTATCACCTTGGGCCACCTGATAGCCCTTGGTCATGGCTGTGACCTCGTCGAGTAGCTCAGGATCGACGAGTACGGTGCGTCTGGTGGCGATGGCTTGGTCGACAAGTTCCAGGAGGCGTCCGTCCAATTCATCGGCGAGGTGATTGTCGATGAATGTGCCATCGATGCGTGTGGATGGGGTGGAATTGAGTACGACAAGCGATGATGACCAGGCCGATGTATGGCTGTCGGTGAGGACGGTGAATGTTCGGGCCCGCCCCACAGTGTGCCGAGAACCGTGCTCGGGGGTTGCCTGGGCGTGCACACCGATGAGATAGGCCTTGGAAGTGTCGGTCAGGCCCATCTTCTCCGGGGTGGCGGTGACGGTGAAGGTGGCACACTGGCCGTTGGCGAAGGTCTGGGTGCTTTCGGGGTCGGTGATGTTGTTGATCGAAGCTTCATTCGGCTCACGGAACCATCGTGCCCCGGTGGGTATCTCCGGTGGAGACTGCAGTACGGACCCCATGTCGTCGTAGCCGCTGATGGGGTCCAAGGAGCGCCAGAACGACACCTGTACCCAGCGCAGATTCTTACCGCTGATGTTCGTCACCGTACCGCGGATGGTGATGGGGTCCTTGGGAGACCCTGAGTCGGGGCTCACCGACGTGATGTCGATCGCCACTTCCTGGCCTGACGACTCTTTGTCCGCGCCGTAGCGGTTGGTTGGTTGGCAGCTGGGCTCCTGGGGTGAGATTTTGGGGGGCACTGGGTTCTGGGGGGAGTCAGAAGCACGGGGTGAGGAAGATGGAGCACTGGGTACTGGAGTGGAAGTTCCGGGCTGGAGCGTGCTGTTTGGCGAAGGGACATCCTCCTGCTCTAGGGCGTGGCTGTGCGAGATGGATGCCGGAGAGGTCCCTGAGTCCCAGGTGCGTGCCAGGGCTGCGTGAGCAGCCGACACCTGTGACGTGAAAAGTGTGGTTTCAACTGATGCCTGTGCCGGAACAAGGCTGGCTGACAGCGTCAGAGCTGTGACACCCATGAGGGTGAGGCAACGACGCAGTCGTGTGACGTGAGGTCCGGGCACGATTCCTATGCTACGGGGTCATTCCATGAAGGGGACAACGCTACTTCTGGTGTTGAGAGCTATTGGTGATTATGTGTCCGCGACTGGCCGGATGAGACGTGGATGCCTGGGAGGTTCAGGGCCCCTGCTGCAGAGAAGTTGGTGTGCCTTACCTGGGGGTGTGCTCTACTTGGGATAGATCAGACTCGTGGCGAAAAATGTCATTGCGTTCCACCTCTGGGCACCAGAGTGCTTCACGGCGACTGCTGGCAGGATTTTCGTTTCCTGTGCGGTGACGTGGGAACTGTTGCTCCTGGTCGAACGAGGCTTGTCGTGTCTGGCCTGAACAAACTCATGTCGTCCTCAGAGGGACGACTCTGTATCGTGCCCATGCTGTGAGGCTCATGTTCACCAATGCTGCAGGAACATTTTTGTCAAGCGACCGACCCTCATGTCACCACGGTGATGGGAACGCCGTCCCCGTGTCATTTTTCGACGGTGAGCTGGCCAGCCGAGCTTTCCCTCGTTCGGGGCCACTCCATGAGGTGGCCCCGAATCATCCCCGCATCACGACTGCGTTGACTCTGGTTGCTGGGCCCACCATGCCTTCAAGGCCTTCTCGGCCTGGTCGGTAGTGTGAGGTCCCTCTTCAATGCGTAGATTGAGCAGGAATTTGTAGGCCCGACCCACCACTGGTCCGGGCTCGATGCCTAGGATTGCCATGATCTGTCCACCATCCAGATCAGGTCGGGTGGCGTCCAGCTCCTCCTGGGCTGCCAGCTCGGCGATGCGTCGCTCCAGATCGTCGTAGGCGAATTCCAGTCGTTCCGCCTTGCGTCGGTTGCGTGTGGTGCAGTCAGCACGGGTGAGAATGTGCAGACGCTCCAGCTGGTCGCCTGCGTCACGGACGTAACGGCGCACTGCTGAATCAGTCCATCCCTGATCGCCATATCCGTAGGAGCGCAGATGCAGTTCCACCAGGAGACACACAGCCTTGACGATGTCAGAGGGATAGTTGAGCGCCTTGAGACGCTTGCGTGCCATCTTCGCCCCAACGACGTCATGATGGTGGAAACTCACCTTGCCGCCGGGCTCGAAACGTCGAGTGGCCGGCTTGCCGATGTCATGAAGCAGAGCTGCCAGACGCCCGACCAGGTCGGGATCATGGCCCCGGCGCTTCTCCAACTCGATCGATTGGTCGACGACCGTGAGTGAATGCTCGTAGACGTCCTTGTGACGATGATGTTCGTCAGGTTCCAGACGCAGCGCAGGCAGCTCGGGCAGGACAATGCTGGCGATCCCTGTGTCGACCAGCAGCATGAGGCCTTCACGGGGGGAGTCGGTAAGTAGCAGCTTGGACAACTCATCACGAACCCGCTCAGCGGAAATGATCGACATGCGGTCTGCCATTCCGGTCATGGCCGCGCGCACCTCATCGGTGACGGTGAAGCCCAGCTGACTTGTGAATCGAGCTGCACGCATCATCCGTAGTGGGTCATCAGAGAACGATCGCTGCGGCGGGAATGGTGTGCGCAGCATCCCAGATGCGAGGTCGGTGAGACCATGATGGGGATCGACGAATTCGCGGTTGGCGGCGTGCAGGGCCATCGCATTGACGGTGAAGTCTCGGCGGATGAGATCGTCATTCAGTGTGTCGCCGAAGGCAATCTCGGGTTTTCGTGAGTCTGGGCGGTACACGTCGGTGCGATAGGTGGTGATCTCCACCTGCCAGTCGTCGATCATGGCGCCGATGGTGCCGAATGCCCGTCCAATGTCCCAAGTGGTTCGAGTTCGCTGTCGTAGCAGTGCCTCGATCTCGTCGGGGTGGGCATCGGTGGTGAAGTCAAGGTCGTGTCCCAGCATGCCCATGAGGGCATCGCGCACCGATCCACCTACGAGGTACAGGTCGTGTCCCGAATCGGCGAAAAGAGCACCGAGGTCCGCAATGAGTGGGGCTGATTGCCACAGACGATCCACTCTGTGCTCCAGCAACTGGGCAACAGTAAGCCCCTTCTCCTGTGCGCAGGGGCGTAGAGCGGTCAGTGAGGAAGCGGTTGACGAGGGGGGCACGTTTGCCATGGCGCACAAGTCTACCTGTCCTCGGAGGTGTCGTGGCATTTGTCATGCATGGCATGAGGACTGCTGACATTTTTGACACAGATCGAGGTAACTGGCCTCCTGCTTGGTGGGCCACCGATGTGATCATTCAGCTGTGCCAGGATCTGGGTTCTTCCTGACAGTTCGTACTTGAGCCGCTGGATGCACTGTCTCTCAAAAACTGTCTTTCTCGGTTGTCTGAAGTCTCTCTACAGCTGGTACTTCGGTTGGGCTGACATTTTTCTCAGGGATGGGACGCTGATCGTTCTGAGCTCTTTCGATTCAGAACTGAGTAGCAGTTGCTGGAGGGAGCTACTGGGCGTCATTCTCGAAATCGTCTGGATGATCGGCGCTTTCAAAATCGTCAGCGGACTCGCTCCTGCTGGCACTCGCGCTCGGGACGTCTGCTGGCCTGTGGAACCTCGTCATGACAATGACGACCATGGCTGCAGCAGCGATGAGTACCGGCAGACTCACCAGTACCGCGAGCAGAACGATCTTTCCCATCTCATTCCCTGCCAGGTGGCTCAGAACGCTCCGCGGATGCGGGCCTCGGCGAATGCTGTCTTTGCCATCTGCCGCATCGCCCTGATGACCTCGAACTGGGTTCCGGCAACGCATTTCGTCCACACCTGGAAGGTCATCGTTCCTCTGGTGATGTCGCCGACACCCAATACCTTTGGTTGCTCCAGGATTGAGTCTGGGTATGCCGCGGCCAATTCGTCCAGCACCATGTTGAGCACCCGAGTCACCTCATCGGGATCTTCGTCGGCGTGCACAGAAATGTCGGTGAAGCTCGTTGCCCAACCCTGCGAGATGTTGCCCACCTTGAGAATCTCTCCATTGCGCAGATACCAAGCCACGCCGTTGAAATCGCGGATACGGGTCGTTCGTAGACCGACCTCCTCAACGACTCCTCCCAGCTCGTCGATGTTGACGGTGTCACCCACCCCATACTGATCCTCAATGATGATGAACAGTCCTGAGAGGAAGTCCTTGACCAAGCTCTGAGCGCCGAAAGCCAGAGCGACACCAACAATTCCGGCAGATGCCAGGATTGGACCGATCTTCACCCCAATGGTGGAGAATCCTGCGAGGATCGCAACAGTGAGGATGATTGCCACGCCCAGGTTCGACAGCAAGCCGCCGACCGTTTTGGTGCGCTGGGTCTGGCGCTCAGAAGTTTTGGGCAGCATCCGGCCCAGCCCCATGGCTTCGTCGCGTTTCTTGGCGGTGCGCAGCATGGCCGAAACGACGAGATTGACGCCTTTGCGCAGCAACCATCGCAACACAATTGCGATGGCGATGATGAGGAGGAGCTGAATGAGCGTGCTCCAAGTCAAGATTTCGGTGTGGAACTTCACTGCTGCCCTTCTGTTGACGGCGCGTTCTACTTGAGGGTATGCCACCACGTCGAGACGACAAGACCGTATCAGGGCAAGGACGGCCTGGCCCCAGCCATGGTCTCCGTGCGCTGTGAGGGTGCTGAGGCTCTCCGGGAGTAGATGAGCACGGAAAGCGAAGTGGGCGAGATCATGGTTCTGCCTTTTTCGAGGTGAGCGTCGCTCGATGGGGAATGCTGTTGTTAACGGTGACTCTTCGCCAGTGACGATTTCCCACAACAGCCCCGGTGCCCAGTCACAGGAAGACCTCCATGCCAGGAGAATCGACATTTTTCGCACTGGCTTTGCCATGAGGACTGTGGCGGTTGAGTGATAGGGCGTGACCGCTCACACCTGCTCTCCCAGGAGAAAATTGGCATTGGCATGTAAAATTGTCCTGTGCAGATCGCCTCTCCTGTCTTCATGGGGGATAGGGGGTACAGCGTCAGCAGCCGGAGCGGACCTTGACGTTCGTGGAACGCTGTGAAGCGCCCCCGAGGACTCAATCTCGTTCATTGACCCGTGCCAGGCGTGGTTGGCACCTCGCTCCCCGCAGGACGCATCAACATCCCACGGTCAAGAAGAATCCGGAGCTGCATCGCGCTACGACGGGGTGAGAAAGGCCAAGCGGCAACAGAATTGTGTTGGTGATCTGGTCGGCATGAGGACGTGGTGCTGTGAGGTCGAGCTGATAAATGCGACCAGTTCGTGACACTATCGGTGGTATGAACGATCTTCCTGATGCAGTGACGTCTCCTGCCGGTGGCCCCGCAGGTGATGCCTCGGCGCCAGTCAACGCGTCCGATCTACCTGAGCATCTTGCTGTCCCCTCTCAGATGCCTCCCACTGGGCCTGCTGTCGCCTCTGCAGCGATTCGTGCGATCGGGGGCCAACCCGAGACCGACGCCATGGTGGACGCCGCTGGTGATCTGCGTATCGACATGCTCAGCCTGCATGACGCCCCAGCTCCAGAATGGTGCACATGGTCGACCGTGGGCCTTCACACCATGAGCAACGAATTGCCGCTGGAGTCGGGGGAGTCGGTCAGCGTGCCAGCCGAGCTCATGACCGTGGGGGCACCTGGCTCCGATGTCATGGGCAAGGTCTTGGGCTCGTGTGCTTTCGCTGTCATGCGGGACAACTGGCTCATGGCCCCCGGTATCGTTTTCGGCGATGTCGTCGCTCTGTACGATCCGCAGGCCACCACCCCCCACCTCATGTGGGTGCATCCATTCACTGCTGGTGGACTCGATCGCGTCGATATGGGTGATGGGTTCTTCGTTCACTGGCTCATGGGCATGCCGATCACTGATGCTGAGCGGATCTGGCTGGAGGCCAATGGCTACGACGCCTTCATCGCCAAACTGGAGAACGGTGGGGTCAACTACACCGACCTGAGACGAGACTCACTGGTCTGAGAACCGAACTGGTGCGGTGGCTCCAGTGCATTGGGCTCCCAGGGGCGGCAGTCGTGACGGTTTTCCTTCCAACAGACTCGGTCGGCTGAGGCTCAGTTCACTGGACTCTGGTGATGGGCTTCGCCATTTCGTCGAGATTCAGATGAGGCCAGTCGGTCCAGCGAATCGGCGATTCTCTTCACGTTGTTGCGCACGTCAATGATCATCCAGAGGATGAAGGCAGCTAGGAGAATGATGAGGATGTACGTGATCAAAATGATCGCGTCCGTGGCAATGGCGCCCATGGGAAGCTCCTGATCTTGGCCTGCGGGAAACTGTCTGCATACTACACCGAGCGGCCGTACCGCTGATGAGTGCTGACGAGATCCAGTCCGCTCGAGCCTGACCGGCATAGGTCGAGGAGATCATCGGCTTTTTGACAAGTGTGGGCTGCGTCAGGAGTCCGGGGTGGGGCTTCTTCGCGGAGTGCCTTGATGCCCTCTCGGGACTCTGGCCCGAACCAAGGTGGTGTTTTCCACACCGTCTCGAGCCCCCATGCTTCGGGAAACCGTATTGAGCACATGCGATGAACAGTGGCTGGTGCGCGGATGGGCGAGATTTTTATCGAGCGAGGCGGGTGCCCGGCACCGGGATGCTGCAAACACGTTCGAGCCGGGATTTTTTGAGGAGAAGAAGCTGAGGCCGCGATTTTCTGCGGGCTGTGGGATGCAGATCTGGAAGATGGAGGGGACGTGCCTCGGCACGTCCCCTCCATCACTGAGCCTGAGCTGTCGTCAGCGTGATCCAGTTGTCAGACTCAGTCCTCGGCAGCCGAGGGGTGCGTCATGTCAGCCGGGACGACCCACTTGTCGAAGTCCTCAGCGCTCATGCCACCGACCGTCAGAGCGGACTCACGCAGGCTGATGCCCTCGTGGTGTGCGTTCTTGGCGATCTTGGAGGCCAGGTCGTAGCCGATGTGGCGGTTGAGAGCGGTGACCTGCATGAGGTTCTTGTCCAAGTTCTCCTTGATCTTGGCCGTGTTCGGCTCAATGCCGTAGGCGCAGTGCTCGTCGAAGGAGACGCAGGCGTCGGCAATGAGGCGAATCGACTCCAGGCAGGCGTGAGCCATGACCGGCTTGAACACGTTGAGTTGGAAGTTGCCCTGCGAACCGGCGAAGCCGACGGTCGCGTCGTTGCCGAAGACGCGGGTGGCGACCATCGTCATGGCCTCGCACTGGGTCGGGTTCACCTTGCCGGGCATGATCGACGAGCCGGGCTCGTTCTCGGGGATGAGCAGCTCACCAATGCCGTTGCGCGGGCCACAGGCGTACCAGCGCACGTCGTTGGCGATCTTCATGAGGGCGTCGGCCAGCACGCGCAACGACCCGGAGACCTGCACCAGAGCGTCATGGGCGGACAGGTTCGCGAAGAGGTTGTCGGCCTGCTTGAAGTCCAGACTGGTCTCATCGGAGACGTGCTTGGCAACGGTGACGCCGAACTTGGGGTGGGCGTTGAGGCCGGTACCCACGGCAGTGCCGCCGATGGCCAGTTCACGGGCCCGCGAGTCGGCGTAGCGGATGCCATCCAGCGCGAAGTCGATCTGGGCGACCCACCCGCTGATGACCTGCCCCAGACGGATCGGGGTGGCGTCCTGCAAGTGGGTGCGACCCACCATGACGACGTCGTCGTACTCCTTGGCCTTCTTGTCCAAGGTGTCACGAAGCTGGGTGACGGCCGGGTAAAGACGCTCGTTGATGGCTGTGACGACGGCGATGTGCATCGCGGTGGGGAAGGTGTCGTTGGACGACTGGCCACGATTGACGTGGTCGTTGGGGTGCACCGGGGCCTTGGATCCCAGCTCACCGCCGGCCAGTTCGATGGCGCGGTTGCTGATGACCTCGTTGGTGTTCATGTTCGACTGGGTGCCGGAGCCGGTCTGGAAGACGACCAGTGGGAACTCGGCGTCGAGCTTGCCGGCAATGACCTCGTCAGCAGCCTTGACGATGAGGTCTGCCACGTCGCCCGGGAGCTCACCGAGCTCCTTGTTGGCCAGGGCGGCGGATTTCTTCAGAGTGCCCAGGGCACGAATCATGTCGCGTCCCCACACGAAGGTGTCGCGGCCGATCTCGAAGTTGTGGAGGGAGCGCTCGGTCTGGGCTCCCCAGTAGTGGTCTGCAGGCACGTCAATGGTGCCCATGCTGTCTTTTTCAGTACGCATCTCTGCCATGAGCCAAGCCTACTTGGCAACGAAGTGATTGTGGCCAGCGGGTGGCGGGATTTTTGGTCAGGGACGTACGGCGATGAGGGGTATCCTCGTGAGTTGCTCTGCGGGATGAGGACTTGTGTCGAAGCAGCTCTGCCCCATCCGACCAGATTCGGGGGTTGGCTCCAATAAGCCCGATCGACGGTGGCAGAGGCACCACAACTTTCCTCACCTCACAAAAGTGTCGCTCGGAGCGCAGCAGGTGATGCAATATGCATGGAACCCGCCTGGAATGACATTTTTCGGGCTTCATCTGCTGGGTTTGGCTGCATGATCCGGGATTGTCACCCATCAGACTGGGTCGATGAGGCTTGTCCCCTGTGCACCTCACGGTCTGCCGGTCACAGCTCCTGGCTGAGATCGCGCGATCAAAGTGCCAAAGCGACCTGTGGAAAAGCGTCCTCACCTGGATGTCTTTTCCACAGCCAGAGTGAAAGGTGCCGCTTTTGGGGACGCTGCAACGAAAAATAGTACGTGGAACTTGTTGACATTCTTGAAGCCAACGGTGGTGTGGCGAAGATCAGTTCGGTAGGTCGAGTGGCGCGTCAGGCGCGGCAGGCAGTGCGCGAGGGATGGGCAGTCAGACCGCTGCCCAGAATCATCATGACGAACGTTGCCGCCAGAAAGCCTGAGTCGTGGATTCGCGCTGTGATGCTGTGGAGACCTGACGCAGTGTTCACCGGTCGGGCAGCCCTGTACCTTTCCGGGTTGCGTGAGTTGGAACTCACCATGGTTGATGTCGTCATCCCACACGTGATGCCAAGGCTTCCGCGGCGACGATGGCTGAGGTTCCACCGCTCAGGTTGTGAACCAGTGGTTGGTGACAGAAACATGATCCGCACCACCCACGCTTACACCTGTCTGCGTCTTGCACTGATGGGCGACTGGGAAGCAGCTACTGCATGCCTACGTGCAGGTCTCGTCACCCCGGACGACCTGCGTGAGGCTCGCCCCAGGGTCGCGCGAAAAGCTCCGGCAGCAGTTGTCAGGCGAGTTCTCAGACAGCTTCTCGATGAGCCCTGGTCCGTAGCTGAGCATGAGCTGCACAGCCTGCTTCGGCATCACCGCATCAGCGGGTGGAAGGCAAACAAGCGACTGTGGATCAATGGCAGGGTCGTGTTCCCCGACCTGTGGTTCAAGTACGAAAAGGCGATTGTCGAGGTGGACGGTTACGCCTTTCACGGCAGGCGTAGGGATTATGAAGCCACGGCCAGGCGTCATGCTTTGCTCGGAGGAGCAGGGTGGCGGGTTGTTCGGGTGACGCCGGCGATGATTCGTGATGAGCCGGGACTGGTGCTCGATGCCATCAGATCGGTCATCTGGAGTCGCCACCGAGGGATCCCTGTCTCAGTGTGACGCAGGTTGAGACTTCCCGCAGCTAGTCATGACGATGCCACGAAACGGCATAGGTGGAGATGGGCCCTTGCCCACGTTGCGATGTGAATTTTCATCGGGGACACAGGAATTAGCAGCATCGCTGCTCGGCTGAGGTAGGTGTCCCGCATGTCAAAATGAGGGCTGCTAAACAAGCACGGTGAATTGTGGCCCAATCGTCTTCGTCATGGCTGCACGACGGGTCTGGCTGGTGATGGACAGATCCAAGTACTGTGCTGCCACTGATACTGGCGTGGATCCTCAGGTGCGAAAAATGTCAGGAGACGGTGGCGAGAGTCATCATGGTGAAGGCGATACAGTCCTCCTGAGGTTTCACCTCTGTCTCGGAATGCACCTTCACGGTGCTGAATCTGCATGCGTCTTCACCGGGATGTTCAAAGGTTCCCCAAGGACCTCGCATCACCGACGAGGAGCCTTCCCCACTGCACCATGACGGTGATCCTGGGAAGTGATCAATGCCCACCCTGCCCAGGCAATCCCTACGGTGACGGCAACCAGCGGTATGACGATGCTTTTCGGACGGGTGAGTTCCAAGGCGAAGGCGATGGCAAAAAGGGGAGCTCGTTGCGTCATGGCGAGGACTCCGGCTGCACCAGCAATGACGAGGGCCACGGTCTCACCCGAAGTGGCACCGGTCAGTACCCCCAGCAATGCTCCTGTGGAGCCGCCGATGGCCAGTGATGGAGTGAGCAAGCCACCTGCTGCTCCTGAGGTCAAGGACACACTTGTGGCAAGAAGCTTGGCCACGAGAAAGGTTGCGGCAAGCTGCCACGTGAGACGAGTGCCCAGCAGCGTCCCCATCATGATCTGGCCATTCCCTGGAACCTGTGGGACCAGTAGTGCAATCCCAGCTACGATCACTCCTCCCAGTGGCACTGTCCAGTAGAGATGATGTGCTTTCGGGTTCACCTTCTTGGCATGGGAGAACACCATACCGGCAAATGGTCCCACCAGGAGCACGGCCATTCCAAGCAGCGTTGCTCGACCCCATGTGCCCCAGCCGGCGGTGCTCGCCGGACTTGGGGCATACGTCGGAGCGTTGTGGTTGGTGAACCAGGCCATCGCTGTGGCGATCAGGGAGACGGTGGTGCAGATTGCTATCTGTTGCCATCCTCGTCTGGTGCGGGGATTGGGTCGAAGGGTCAGCTCGAGGGCATACAGGGCTCCTGCGAAGGGTACGTTGTAAACGGCTGCCAGCCCGGCCCCCGTGGCAGAGGCAATGAGGGTTCGGCGTAGCGGAAAATCTGCCTCACACACTTCGGCAACCCATTGGGCGCTCACAGCGGCAAGCTGACGAGGTGCCGCTTCACGTCCCAAGGAACTGCCGGATCCCACGATGATGAGCTGGGCAAACGCATCGATGAGCTGGACGAGGGGGTCGAGACGACGAGGTTGCTTGGTATCAAGGGTGGTTCTTACCGTCACGACTTCGCGTCGTCGCAAAAATCCCCACGCCAGGCCAGCTATTGCTGCTCCTATGACGGGAGCGCAGAGACGGCGCCAGAATGTGACTCCATCAACGCCGGATGTGCTGGTGGAGACATGGCGGCCGAAGGCCAGAATCTCAATGGCGATGTTGATTCTGCCGAGTAGCCCGCCAATCACTCCTGAGCTCACCCCGGTGAGGAGTATCGCCATGACCACCATCACCGTGTGCTGCAGACGATGTGAGGGGGGAATTGGTTTGTCAGAAGCCGCTCCAGAACCTTTTCTGGGGGCGGAGGAGGCTGTGAAACGTGAGTCTTCGACAGGTTCGGGCTGCCCATCGGCATCGGTGAGGCCGGGTATCGGGATTTTTCGTTCGTCGTGGGCGTCACCACGAGGCGCTTGGTTTCCGTCAACCATGTCTGAACCTCCGCTCGGCCGGGAAAGATTCGCCAACGCCCATCCCCACGGCGCGAGGCTACAGCAGGTCAAGCCCGCAGCGTTGGGATCGTCAGCATTCGACCTGGCAGGAGGCTTTCATGGGAGAAATCTCCGCCTCAACAGACCGTAAGGGTGCTCATCGGACAGGTCTGCTCCTGCGAGTCCTGGGGAGGATCGTCCCATCCCTACTTGGCAGGTGCGCGAAAAACGTCGGCTGATTCATGCGAGCTGCTGTTGAGGGGTCTTCACTCAGCTTCGTTGCTCAAATGGGATCCAGTCCCTGACGTCGCAACCGGTGTAGATCTGACGTGGACGCCAGATCTTCTCGCTGCCAGTGACTTGCTCGCGGTACTGGGCAATCCAGCCGGGGAGCCTTCCAATGGCAAAAAGCACTGTGAACATGTTGAGGGGGAACCCCATGGCCTCGTAGATGAGACCAGAGTAGAAGTCGACATTGGGGTAGAGCTTGCGTTCCTTGAAGTAGTCATCGTTCAGCGCGGTCTCCTCAAGCTCCTTGGCTATTTCCAGAAGGTCTTTGCGCCCGGTTTGCAGTTTGAGGATCTCGTCGGCGTGCTTTTTGATGATTGCGGCGCGGGGATCATAGTTGCGGTAAATGCGGTGGCCGAAACCCATGAGCTTGACGCCGTCCTCACGGTTCTTGACCTTTTCGACGAACTGCTTGGTCGTGAGGTCGTTGTCACGAATGAACTGGAGCATCTCGACGACGGCCTGGTTGGCTCCGCCGTGTTTGGGGCCGGACAGAGCATTGACTCCGGCGGCGACGGCGGCGTGCAGGTTGGCGCCTGACGAGGCGACCATCCGTACCGTTGAGGTGGAGCAGTTCTGCTCGTGGTCGGCGTGCAGGATGAGCAGCACCTCCAGGCCTTGTGTGATCGCCTCGTTGAACTCATAGGGTTCGGTGGGGAATCCGAAGCTCATCCGGATGAAGTTCTCGACGTAGCCCAAGGAGTTGTCCGGATACAGGGTCGGCTGTCCCATGGAGTTCTTGTAGGCAAATGCTGCCAAGGTGGGGACCTTGGCCAACAAGCTCAGGGTTGCCTTGTTCAAGCTGTCCAGATCTTTTTCGGCAGTGCTGCCGGAGAAGGTGGAAAGAGCCATGATCCCGGCTGAAAGCACCGGCATGGGGTGGGATCGGCGTGGGAAGCAACGGAAGAGGTCGCGCATTCGCTCATCAATGAGAGTCTTGCGCCGGATGGCCTCTTCAAAGCTGTTGAGTTCGGAGGTGGTTGGCAGGTCGCCGTACAGGACGAGGAAGGCGATTTCCAGGAAGGACGCGTGCTCGGCAAGTTGTTCAATGGGGTATCCGCGGTAGCGCAGAACGCCGTTGTTGCCGTCGATGTAGGTGATCTCGGATTCGCACGAAGCGGTGTTGACGAACCCGGGGTCAAGCATGACGTTGCCGGTGCTCCTGAGCAGACCAGCTACGTCATAGCCGGTTTGACCATCGGTGGCTTGAACCTTTGGAAGGTTGAGATCCTTGTCATCGTCGACAAAACGCGCGGTCTCGGTCATGACATTCCTTTCCGGGGTGCGCTGTCGCTGTTTCCCATGCCAGGGCCTGGCAGTCGTGCACAGCTGCCGCATCCCTTGCCGCAGCCAAGGTGTGGGCGACGATCGCCTCCCGCACCGTGAGTGACTTTCGCCACTCCCCTTCACGCCACTTGTGATTATCTTCACAAAATAGGTTATGGCCTTCTGCGAATCTGTCCAGTCGTTCTGCTCAAGGCAGGACAACTGGTCTTGACAGATACCAGGTTCGGCAGGTCTGGCGGCGAGGATCCTGACGAGATTCGGTACCGAGGCGGCACGAGGTGAACAAAAATGTCAGCAGGGAGCTGAGGCCGTCGACCAAGGTCCTGAGACTACATGGGCGTGACAAAAATTGACGGCAAGCACAGCTGCAAGTAGCAACAAACCAGGCAGCAGTGACTCCCAGGCAGCAGTGACTCTAGGGAAAGAGCGTGAGTGTTCGAGCATCATGGCCCAGGCGGCGCTGTGACGGCCACCGGGGGCGATCAGACTGTCGGATGTGTCAGCGGGTCCCGTGGGGGCGGCACGCTCGGAGATGGCAGGCGATCCTCCGGAGGGCTAATGGAAATGCCTTTCGGGCTCAAAGGTTCAGAGGACACCAGTACAGGGGGGATGGAACGCTGTGAGCCCAGCTTGACGATCAAGCTGGGCGGCGAGCAGTACAAACAGGGGGGTGGAGGCTGCCGCCCCGAGTGTGGGAGGCAGACTGCCCATGGCCGTCCCGGGGTGACAAGCAGTCAAGCAGGGGTGGGGACTGCCGTGACAGCCCCCACCCCCACAAAAATTGAGGCGTCACCTCACCCCAGTACGGTGTAGTTGACGTTCACCACCCCAGCCCCGGTTGAGGCGATCTGCGAGAAAGCAGCACGCGAGAGATCCAAGCAACGTCCGGCCACGTAGGGTCCGCGGTCGTTGACTCGCACAACGACGGATTTGCCGTTGGCGGGATTGGTCACCCTGACTCGGGTGTTGAATGCCATCGTCTTGTGGGCAGCGGTGAGATCGTTCGTGTTGAATCGCTCACCGTTGGCCGTCATCTGATCCTCGTCGTAGTAGGAGGCCGAGCACTGGCCAGTGATGGCCCCCCTGGACGCACTACGTGATGGGGTGGACTTCTTGGAGGTAGCAGGCTTGGCCTTCTTTGTCGCAGGCTTGTGCTTCTGCTTGTGGGCGGCTGGCTTGGAAGTGGCCAAGTACCGACTGGTCACCCATCGCGACTGGCCTGACACGACGATCTCTGCTCGACCATTGCGTACAGTTCCGGTGATCTTGACGGCTTTCCCTCTGGAGATCTCGCCAGAGTGTGAAGAACCGGTAGCGGCATCCCATACGTTCAGCGTGGTGGTCGCGAAGCGGGTTCCGGTGATCGACGGGGTCTTTGGCTTGGCAGGCTTCTTGGCTGTGTGCTTGGTGGTCGCCTTCTTCACGTGCTTGGCAGAAGCCTCGGGCGCGTGTTTCGCCGGAGCGGATGAACTCAAGTATGCCTCGGCGACCCATCCGGTGCCGTCACTTGTCGTCACCTGGACCCAAGTTCCCGACATGGTCCCGGTCCGGGTCACCTTCGTACCCCGCGGCAATACTCCCTTCACCTTGTCCTTGGTGGATGGGTTGGTTCGCAGGTTGAGTCGATCGGTGGTCCACGCAGCACCTGTCGGCCCAGACTTTGTGGACTCCTTGGCTGGGGCGGGAGTGGCGGCTTTGCCAGGGCTGGTGCTCTGGGTCGGCTTCGCGGCGGGAGCAGGAGTTGCGCTCGAGCTGGCCGAGGCGGATGGGGTCGGCGTTGTCATCCCCGATGCCTTGGTTGGTTTCTCAGTCGGTGCGCTCTGGTGGGCAGGGTCACCAGTCTCGGTGGGCTTCGCGGACGAAGACGGCGATGGGTTGACTTGGTGCGTCGATTTGCTGTGTTCTGCAGGAGTGACCAGTGCAGAGTTGTTGCGAGACGTAGCTGCCTCATCTGGCCGGGCTTTTGGTGTCGTCGGCTTGACGCTCTGCTTCTTGCTGTCGTTGACGGCAGAGCTGTGGGGTTTGCGCTCGTGGTGCGACGCTTCCGTCCTGGCGTGTTTTCTTGCCCGGGGAGGCTCAGCGGTACGTCCTGAAGTCGACAGGTAGTCGCTGAACACCCATCCGGTGGCGTCCCCGACCCGGACCTTGACCCATCGGCCAGCCGTCGTCCCGGTGAGGTGGACACGGGTGCCGCGGGGGAGCACCTGCTTGATTGGCGTGCTCATCGACGGTCCGACGCGGAAGTTGAGATTCGCCGTGGTGGTACGTGACCCCTGTCGGCCATTCTTGGTCACGATGGGGTTGGCCGAGTCGGGAGTGTCCAAGTAGGCCCGGAAGATGTAGCCGGAGTGCCCGTTGAACCGTACCGGCGTCCACCCCATGACGTCAGCTCCAGTGACGTGGACGCGGCGTCCCTTGGGCAGTACACCGATCGGCTTGCCGGAGTTGGCGGGAGCATCACGTACGAACACGTCTGCAGTGGCCTGCTTGGTGGCCGTGGTCGCCTGAGCAGAGGCCCCCATTGCTGCTGGCATGACGCCGACACAGGTGGCAGTGAGGGCTGCAGTGGCGGCGAATCCGCGCAGAGCATGCATGGATCGGTTCACGGTGGATTCCTCTCGGCCCGGGACGCCGTACGGTTACGGCACGAACTGAACGGTGGGCACATTAAGTGTGTGCGTGGGCCGAGTCCAGAGAAGTTGAGAGTTGCTCAACGCCGTCTCAGCTGGTTCTCAGGCTTCTGAGGAGCGGGAAACCCTGTTGTGATGCCATTCAGTGGGATCGAGAAATGATCGACCCCCAACTCTGAAGTCAGGCTTCAGGTTGAGGGTTCTCAGGCCTTGAGGCAGAGCGTTGTGTGGAGGACGCAAGCACTCGTCCACGCAACATGTGAATCAGACGGCGCTGAGCTTTTGCCATCCGGCCCAGTCGTAGACCCAGCAGCCGATGCCTTCCTCGGGTTTGAAGTGCCGGTTCGAGCCAGTTGTCTCGACGATGTCGCCTGCCCGGCAGGTCTTGAACAGCCATTTGGCGTCGTCCGTTGCCAGGCCCACGCACCCGTGCGAGACGTTTGCCCTGCCCTGTGAGCGTGAGGACCATGGCGCGGCGTGGATGAACTCACCGGTGTAGGTGATGCGCAAGGTCCACTTCACTTCAAGGTTGTAGTACTCCGAGCTGCCCGGGGAGATCCCGATCGTCGAGGCATCCATGACCTTGTCTGCTTCACGCTCGATGATGACCTTGGTGCCTGAACGGGTGATGAAGCCGCTCTTGCCCGTCGTGCAGGGCATGGAGCGCGCCTTCTTGCCATCAATGAAGACGTCAAGGCGATGGTCACTGGTGGAAATCTTCACCACGCGCGACTTGCCGATACTGAACTTGCCGGTGAGATTGTTGAGCAGCCAACGGTTGCTGGCTGTCTTGAGGCCGCCGAAGTCGCCCTTCACCGACACTTTTGTGCCGGGTTTCCAGTACTGCTTGGGGCGCCACATGAGATGGGTGCCGTCAAGCCATCCCCAGGATCCTTCCTGCTCGGGGCTGACCTCGATCGTCATGGCCTTTTCGATGGCGGCACGTTTGTCCTTGTCGACGACGTCGTGATTGAAAAGGATGATGACCGGCATACCGATCCCCGCGTCGTCCATGCCCTCGTAGAGGATGTTCCCGGCATTGCCCTCCCCCTTGACAGTGGAAATCGATGTGACGAGGGGTTTGGGGGCGGGCAGGGACGGGTCTGCATTGGCCAGGGTGGTGTGGACCTCGTAACTCCTGCTTGGGCGGAACGGATGCTTCGGTTTCCAGACGCCGTCGGTGAAAGTGCCTTCGACGTCCTCCTTGTCGGCATTGGTGACGGTGATTTTGTCCACAGAGCCGTTGGTGACGGTGAAGGTGAGCGAATCTCCGGGCTCAACTTCGGTGAGCGGGTGCTCAGCAGACAGGTTGAGTGAAGCAGGTGTGGGGGTTGGGGTCTGGGTCTCCTTGTCTGCGGATCGGTCGTTGGGAGAGTCAGGTGAGGGTGCACAGCCAGCGATCACGGCACCGCTGACGAGAGCAGATGCAGTCAGCATGGAGCGGCGGCTGAGTGGAGATGGTGTGGACACGTGTCTTCCCCTGGGGTGGCGAGTAGACAGGAGATTTCGCAGATTGTTGCGAAATGAGCTCAGGCCATGGTAGGCGAGATGACGGCGAGATTGAAAATTGTCTCACTGCAATACGCTGGCTGCTCCTCGCGTGACGCCACGGAGCCTCGGGCGACGTTTTTGTCACGGCGCCAAGCGCTCATTGGTAGCAATTCTGCTTCACTACGAAGGCGAGGCTGGTGGGTGCTGACGAAAGGCCGATCAGTCCTGGGATGACCGTTGGGCGGACTGACGAGTGGTGTTCTCTGAGAGGTTGGTTGTGGCGATGGAGAGCATCCACCCACAACAACTGTTTCCTGACGTGTGGCTCCACTGTGTCCAAAAGTGTCAGCGGAAGGGGCTTCTGTGCACTGGCATGGTGCTGTCCCGTGCGGGTGACATTTTTGGCAGGCAGGCCGGACAGAAGCAGATCACGATTCCAGGTGGCGGGGAATCAGTGATGCTTGTGCAGGGGGCGTTGCCGTCACAGGGCGCCAACGCCGAGAAGCCTTGGAGGAGTGTCAAGACGCCTTGGAGGAGTTCTGACGGGGAGATGATGTTTTTACCGAGACCTGCGATGCAGATTCAGCAGCGGTTGGGTATGCCAGCAGTAACGGTGCTGCTGTGCCCAAGCGGGTGACATTTTTGGTGAGGGAATCCTCTGGGTTCCGGTGGACTTGTGGGTTGCCGGTGATCGGGCGAAACCCGACTTGGGGCCCTTGACCAGATGCCGTGACACAGCTGAGCTGCCGGTGGCACGGCCGCCGGCAGCTCAAAACTGTCACGTGATGTCAGCCCACACCCAAGACGGGAGTCCCCACTCGGAACAGCTGACGTCAGCCGTAACGGGGTGATCCACCCTCTGACTCACTGGACGCAGCAGACCACTGTCTGGAGGACCTGCTGTTGACCGCTGGTTCAGCGAGCACTGGTCCACCCTGCCGACGCGATCATCTTGTGTGGGGTGACGGCGGAGGAGCTATTCTCCATCCTCCTCCCGAATCTCGTCATGGGACTCATCGTCAAGGTTTTGTGCCTTGTCAGAGCCCCGACGGTTCTTCTGGGCGGCCTTGTTCGCGTGGTACTCGTCCACGTGCTGACGCACCTTTTCGGCTTCGCGGATCCGTTCGGCGTCGTAGTCGATCGGAACCGCTGTGGATCGGGTCTCACGCAGAGCGCGGTACATGAGTGCCAGGAAGAGCACCCAGACCGGGGCGGCGAGCAGCGCCATGCGGGACTCCTTGTTCATTGCCAGCATGACGACGATGAGGGCGAAGAACACCAGTCCGGCCCACGACATGAACCGCCCTGCGGGCATCTTGAAGTTGGACTCTTCGTGGCGCTCGGGGTACTTGCGCAGGTAGCACAGGTACGACACGAGGATGAGCCCCCACACCGACAGGTACAGCACCGAGGAAACGCCGGCGACAAGGCTGAATGCATCCATCACCGAGTCGGAGAGCATCACGAGGATGATCGACGGTGAGATGCAGAAGGCGGTGAGGATGAGGGCATTGCGCGGGATGTGACGGTCGGACAACTTGGCGAACACCGGGTGGGCGTTCTTCTCACGTGCCAACCCGTACATGACTCGCGAGGTCGAGAACACACCGGAGTTGGCCGAGGAGGCCGCTGAGGTGAGAACGACGAAGTTGACGATGTGGAAGGCGATGAGCACGCCGATGAAGCTGAACATCTCCACGAACGGCGACTTGTCGGGGTCGATGAGGTCCCACGGCTGCACCGACATGATGACGCCCAGGGCCAGTACGTAGAAGATGATCACACGCGCTGGGATGGAGTTGATGGCTCGAGGCAGGTTGTGCTCCGGGTTGGCAGTCTCAGCGGCAGCGGTACCAGCCATCTCGATGCCCTGGAACGAGAAGATGGCGATCTGGAAGCCAGCCACGAATCCCATGAATCCCGTGGGGAAGAAGCCGCCGCGATCCCACAGGTGGGCGACGCTTGCTGGCGGCGCGCCGGCAACCGGGGGTTGGAAGGAGGTGATGGCCAGGTAGCCGCCGACCAGGATGAGCGCCACGATGGTGACGATCTTGATCATGGCGAACCAGAACTCCATCTCGCCGAAGATCTTCACTGCCACCATGTTGAGTCCGGTGAGCAGGACGACGACAACGAGGGCTGGTATCCACTTGGGCTGGTTGGGGAACCATTCCGCGAGATAGCCGGTGATGGCCGTCGTGTCGGCGATGCCGATGACGACCCAACACATCCAGTAGGTCCAGCCGATGTAGAAGCCTGCCCACGGGCCGATGAGGTCGGTGGCGAAGTCTGCGAACGACTTGTAGGCCAGGTTCGACAGCAGCAGCTCGCCCATGGCTCGCATGACGAAGAACAGGAAGAACCCGATGATGAGGTAGACCAGCAGGATCGACGGTCCGGCCAAGCTGATCGTGCGGCCTGATCCGAGGAACAGGCCGGTGCCGATGGCGCCGCCGATGGCAATGAGCTGAAGGTGACGGTTCTCCAGACCCCGGGAGAGCTCAGGTGCGTCCCCGGAGTCGAGCTCCGTGGGGGTTCTCTTCCCCCTTGCGGTAGCCGTCATGGCGGTTGCGTCATGGCGTCTACCGGGATCTGGCCTTGGTGTCGTGTCTGTACTCATGTGACCTCCACGGTGAGATGGACGCGCACTTGTTGTCGCCCGGTTGGGCTGATCCCATCGGATGGGACCAGCATCGCAAGCTTACAAACGCCGATCATCACCAGCTCGTCGTTGAGGTGGCGACAAAGCGGTGGCATGCAGTCGCGATGCTGAGCGCTTGGGCTGGATATTACACGAGCTCATCTGGGTAGCCTCTGGACGCGCGATGTATTTCACTTAGTGAAACGTCATATGAGTCAAACAAATGTGCACGGCATGAAAAGATGTGCAGGTTTCTTTTTATCGCCGTTAGGTCAGGAGATGAGCAAATGAAGGAATTTTGCTGGTGCCGGTCAGATGGGTGGGGCAGTGCCTGTGCTTCAGCCGCGAGGGTGCCCATCTGAGCATGCAATGGACGAAGTCCTCCTGATCCATGACTGGCAAGCGATGCCCCATGTGGTCATGAACCTGCTCTGCTGTCGCAGGTCGTGCGCCACAACTGCTGTGGACAATCTGCGCGGTGCACGGGGTGAACTGTTGCAGATCGTCAACCTGCGTGCTTTCGGCCCATGAGGTTCCCAGCTGGGTTCGGTGTCAGCTGGTACGTGATCCTTGATCAACGGTGAACCAGGGACAGAGTGGTGGTCGCATGTGCTGATTGCGAGAATCATGAGGTCTGGAACTCGCGGTGTGCGGCATCCGTGGTCTGCCCAGTAACGACGATTTCCGCGGCTCCGTGGGGGGCGACTTTAAAAAGGTGGGTCCCGACACAACCGTGAACGCGCGTTGTTACAGTAGCAACTGTCGTGAGACCCGCTGACAGTGTTGTTGGCGGTGAATCGTCAAGGAAGAAGGACATTCTCATGAAGGTTGGTATTCCTACCGAGGTCAAGAACAACGAATTCCGCGTTGCTGCAACCCCTGCCGGCGTGAACGCTCTGGTCGGCCACGGCCACGAGGTCCTGGTACAACAGGGCGCCGGTGTTGGTTCAGCGATCAGCGACGATGAATACGCTGCAGTTGGCGCAAAGATTGTGCCGTCAGCTGATGAGGTGTGGGACTCCTCTGAGATGATTCTCAAGGTCAAGGAGCCCATTGCTGAAGAGTACGGACGCATGCATGACGGATTGCTGCTGTTCACGTACCTCCACCTGGCTGCCGATGAGAAGCTGACTCATGAGCTGCTGGATCGCGGCGTCACCTCCATCGCCTACGAGACGGTGGAGATGGACGACCACTCCCTGCCGCTGCTTTCCCCGATGTCGGAGATCGCTGGCCGGCTGTCGACCCAGGTGGGTGCGAACTGCCTGATGCAGCCTGCTGGTGGCAATGGAACGCTGCTGGGTGGTGCCTCTGGCGTTGCTCCTGGAAAGGTCGTCGTCCTCGGTGGTGGTACTGCTGGGCTGTGCGCAGCTCGTGTTGCTGAAGGCATGGGCGCTCGAGTGACGATCTTCGACGTCAACGTGGCACGAATGCGCTACATCGAGGAGACCTTCGGCGGCCGCATCGGAACCGAGTACTCGTCGAGCCTGTCAGTGGGCAAAGCTGTCAAGGACGCCGACCTGGTCATCGGCTCGGTGCTGGTCCCGGGTGCTCGTACGCCGCACCTGGTGAGTGATGAGATGGTCGCTTCGATGAAGCCGGGTTCGGTTCTCGTCGACATCGCCATTGACCAAGGAGGTTGCTTCGAGGGATCCCATGCGACCACCCACGCTGATCCCACATTCCGTGTCCACGACTCGGTGTACTACTGCGTCGCCAACATGCCCGGCGCTGTTCCGCACACCTCGACCTACTCCCTGACCAACTCGACGATGCGTTACTGCACCCTGCTCGCTGACAAGGGCTGGAAAGATGCCTGCGGTATCCGCCCGGAGCTGGGACGTGGACTGACAACCCATGCTGGTCAGCTGTTCAGCGCCCCGGTGGGTGAGGCACTGGGTATTGAGTCCCACTGCTCCTGCGAAGTGCTGGACTGATCACTGATGGCACGATGCGCACCAAGTCAGGGATGATCTGACGCCTGCGTGCTGCTTGGACGCATGAGCTGGGGTCGGGGCCGTGTGCCCCGACCCCAGCTCCGTACTGTCAACTGCGCCAGGGGAGTCGGACCCATGTCACATTTGGGTCCGGGGTTCGGCAGATCTCAAAAATAGGCAGTCTGAGTTGTCTGCGTACCTCTCTTGCCTCCTTTATGTCCCCGCCTAACGGGCGAGGCTACTCCAACTGTCTGGGTCGAGCGCCTCTCCCGTCTCGTATCCCCGCCTTTGCCCTTGAACAGGGTCTGATATGGCTCGGTGTCGTGCCCATCCAGCGTGAGATCGGGGTGATTTTCACCCACCGGTGGTGTGACTCCTGGAACAGCTCGAGGTGTGGACGAACATTTTTGTCACGTCATACAGGTGAGGATCACGAGAGTGCAGAAACGTTCTGGTTGCTGCTGTTTCTCGTCACGGCACAGTGCTGCGCGGTGCTCCCGTCATGTCGAGGGCGCTGCTGGTGGAAGGTGCCCCTGTGGGCATGGCGAGTCGTCTGACCCAACTACGAGTCGTCTGTTCCAGCTGGGGTCATCTTGAAAAAAGATGTTGTGAGTCAGCAGGCACGAATATCGCGTGCTCGGTGACGCAGGTCGGAAATTTTCAGGTAGAGGCCAGTCTGAGGCCTCTACCTATGACAGTCTCGAGATTCTGAGGGGTCGCTCACTACAGGTGCATGTCCGGAGACGGCTGTGACGCCTGCGGGGTGGCTGGGCAGGAGGTTGCAGGTGTGTGGATGACTGGCATCTTTGAGTGCGAGGTGCGACGAGTTCGAGTGGTCCACATTGAGCATCTTGTGGGGGCCATCCCGTGACAGGCGATGAGGCTGAGTTCGCAGAAGGAACTCGGCCCCATCGTTGCTGTACCAGGTCACGAGTTGTGCCTGCGCAGGGTGTTGACTCGATGACCCGTGGCACAAAAACGTCACGACACCCAGCGTCGATCGACCCTCTTGCCTATGTCGCAGGTGATCTCGTAACTGATCGTGTCCAACTGCTCGGCAAGATCGTCGGCAGTAATGGTGTGCCCGGCCTGCTCACCGAGCAGAACCACGTCATCGCCTACCCGTGCCGTGGAACTTGGCCCCAGATCAACCATGAGTTGGTCCATGCAGACTCGTCCAACCACTGGCCGGAACTCACCTCCGATGAGCACCTGGCCCCGATTTGACAGTCGCCGGGAGTACCCGTCGGCGTAGCCCACCGGAATGGTCGCAATGGTCGTGCTGCGTTGGGCAGTCCAAGTGCGTCCGTAGCCCACAGTCTGTCCCGGTTCCACCTGTTTGAGGAACGAGATGTGGCTTGTCCATGACAAGGCCGGCCGCAGCCCCAACGACCCCATGGCGGGATTGGGGTTGTAGCCATAGCTCATGATTCCTGCGCGCACCATGGTTGTGGGGCCCAGGCTCTGGCCAATGATTGCCCCCGAATTGGCCATGTGGACCACCGGTATGTGGCCGCGTCTGGCCTCCACCATCTGCACCGTGTCCACGAAATGGGCGATCTCGGCGGCTGTGAACTCCCGGCCGTCCGGGGCGTCACTGACTGGTAGGTGGGTGAACACTCCCTCCAGCCGTAGATGATCCGCTCGATCCACAGCTGCAACCACGTCGGCAAGGTGTTCTGGTTGCAGACCGATTCTTCCCATCCCGGTGTCGATGGCGACGTGCACGTTCGCGCATCTGCCCATGGCCTGAGCAACCTCGTTGGCCTGACGCACGGTCCGCTCGTCCACGACGGTGAGGCGTACCCCATAGAGGATGGCTGTCTCGAGATTGCCGGGATCTGCCGGGGAGAACTTGAGGATGGGAAGGCGGACACCTGCTTCGACAAGTTCCTGGGCCTCTGCAACCGTGGCCACCCCGAGCCAGTCCGCAGCGCCAGTCTGCTGGACATGACGTGCCACCTGCACGGCGCCGTGGCCGTAGGCATCTCCCTTGACGGCCATGAGCACCTTGCGGTCGCCCACGAGATCACGTACCTGGGCCAGATTGTGGTTGATGGCAGTGAGATCGATGGTGGCCGTGGACGGTGCTGAGCATCGAGGTCGGTGATGGACAGCTGAGCTGAACGTTGCAGCAGCTGATGGCACAGTACGTGCATCAGGCTTCGCTTCCACGGCGGACGCCTTCATGGGCATGGTGACTCCTCTCGGGGGCTGGTGGGGTGGTGGACCCATGACGTCTCATGAGTCCAATCCGTCCTCGTGGTGGGGTTGTGCCTCCTCAACTGATGATTTTGTGACAAGTCCATTCTGCTTGGCAGCACGGCGCTTGTGGAAGAAATACATGACGACGATGAGGATGAACCACACCGGTGTGGCCATGACGGCCTTGCGGGTGACCGGATCCAGGCACAGGACAACGAGGCTGAAGAGATAGAACCCCAGCACTGCCCAGGCCATCGGCACCCCACCGGGCATCTTGTAGATCGACTTCTCGTGCAGTTCCGGCCAGCGCTTGCGGTAGACGAGATAACACACCATGATGAGCGACCACGTGAACAGGAACATGAGTGCGGCGACTGTGGTCACGAGGGCGAAGGACTCCATGATGCTGTCGGACATGTACAGGAAGGACACGCCACACAGCAGGATGACGCACGACAGGAGCAGGGCATTCTGCGGCACACGGCGTCTGGAGAGCTTGCCGAAGATTTGGTTGGCCTGCCCGTCGTGAGCCAATCCGTAGAGCATCCGGGAGGTCGAGTACAGACCGGAGTTGTCCGAGGAGGCGGCAGCGGTGAGCAGGACGAAGTTCATGACGCCAGCAGCAGCGGTGAACCCCGCCATGCCGAAGACAGTGACGAAGGGGCTGACGCCCGGCACGACGCTGCGCCACGGAACCACACACATGATGGCAGCCAAGGCCAGCACGTAGAACAGGGCCAGTCGCACCGGGATGGCGTTGATGGCCTTCGGCAGTGTCGTGGTGGGATCCTTCGTCTCGGCGGCAGCAGTACCGACAAGTTCGATCCCCACGAAGGCGAAGAAGGCGATCTGGAATCCGGCGAGGAATCCGTTGATCCCGTTGGGGAAGAATCCGCCGTCATTCCACAGGTTGGAAACCGTTGCCATCTCACCACTGGGCGAGACGAACTTCGTGGCGACCAACCAGATGGCCACCAGCAGCAGGATGGCGATGGCCACCAGCTTGATGAGGGCGAACCAGAACTCGGCCTCACCGAAGAACTTCACAGCAATGATGTTGAGCAGCAACAGGACGAGCACGAGGACGGTTGCCGGGACCCATCGGGCGATGTTGGGCCACCAGTACTGGGCATATCCGGTGATGGCGGCCATGTCACCCATGGCTGCGACGATCCATGAGAACCAGTACGTCCATCCGGAGATGAAACCGGCCCACGGCCCAAGCATGTCCTCGGCAATGTCGCGGAACGACTTGTACTTGAGGTTCGACAACAGCATCTCGCCCAGGGCCCGCATCATGAAGTACATGAACACGCCGATGACGGTGTAGACGAGGATGATCGATGGGCCAGCAAGATGGATGGTGCTGCTGGATCCCATGAACATTCCGGTGCCGATGGCTCCACCGATGGCGATGAGTTGCAGGTGACGATTGCTCAGACCGCGCTGGAGCTCAGGCTCCCCGGGCAAGGCCTCTGGCCGCTGTGATGGTCGCGGTACGCGAGTTGGTCGAGTCAGCCGTGAGGGGCGGTGATGGCCAGGTGTTGATGCAGATGTGGATGTACCCATGGGAACTCCTTCGTTCAGTGGGTGTCCAAAAGTGTCGGGGGACTGTCAGGGGAGCAAATACAGTGACCTCACCTCTCGTCTGCTGACGTTTTCCACACGTCAGCGCAGGTACTCGCTGTGAGCAACCCACCGTAGGTGGGGCGCAGCCGGATCTCCGATCCCACTCGCAGAGTGGTGTCGCCATCGGTGACGTCAATGATCAGATGGTCACTGCTCGCTCCCAGGACGATGTGGCCCGGGTCGACGGGAGTGAGATCCTCGGGGGCGACGTCCTGACGCCCCAAATCACAGATTGCGCGCAACCGCACGCCTCTGTCGACGAATTTCACCGTCTGGCCGAAAGCGTCCTGGCCACGTTCTCCTTGAGGTATTGATGGCTTGCGTTCCAGCTCGACGACCTCGGTGACGAGTTCCACCGTGTCCTGACGTGTTCCCGGCCACGCACTGCGGTCCAGAGTGTTGCGCCCCAGAATTGCAGCCTCGCCGATGCGCAACTGATTGATTTGAGCTGGCATCTGGCCGGAGACCATGAGTGGCAGGTTTGCCGAGTTTCCCCCGGAGATGAGTTCCAGCGGCAGGCCTGTGACGCGGCTGGCCTCGTCACGCAGGTCCACGAGCAGTTCCATCTTGTCAGCGGTGGGGATGACCCCTCCGTAACAGGCAAGATTCGTCCCCAGCCCCAGGATGTCGAGTCCCGGCAGATGACTTGTCTGGCTGACGAGGTCGACGACGTGGTCGGGCCACACCCCCTCGCGCAGGTCTCCGACGTCCACCATGACGATGACCCCGTGGCGGATGCCCACCATCTCGGCGGCCTCCGAAAGAGCCTGCATGGTCACCAGTGACGAGTTGAGCGATGCGTCGGCCACCTGAACGGTGCGTGCAGCAGTACGCGGCGCCGGAGGTCGTAGCAGCAAGGTGGGCAACCCCAGATCAGCGGCTGCGACACGTTCCAGATTGGTCAGACGGGAGTCGGCAACCATGGACACCCCGGTGTTCGGCAGTGCTGCCAGGAGGGCGGGATGGGCCCCCAGAACCTTCGTGACTGCGGCCACCTGCACACCGTGTTCGGTGCACTGTCCGACGATGGCATGCAGGTTCTCGGCGATTCGGTCGGTGTGGATCTCCAGACGTGGGGTGGGACGTATCATCGTGGGTCTCCTGTCTTCTCGTGGACCCAACGTGCGAAGGTCTCACGCACGAGGTCGGGGTAGGAACTGGCAATGGTGCCCAGGGCGGAAAACCGGTAATCCCGGTCGATGAGAATGGTGGCGTGAGCATCTGGCATGAGTTGGGTCCCGGCACCGGTGCACATGCGGGCCAGGATGGCGTCCCCACCGGGCACTCGAGTGAGGGCGCCGCCAGTACCGATGACCCAGTGCACGGCGGTGAGATCCTTGCCGCGCACGATCTGGGTCTTGCCGGTCGGGGTGAACAGCTCCACCACGGCTCCGGCGTGTCGGCCCATCCCGACCTCGACGGCTCGGCGAGTGAGCCACCTGGTCACCTCGGACTCGTCATCGGTGGCAGGAATGGCACGCAGGTTTGACAACCGCTCCTCGTCCTCGCCCTCAGCGGTCATGGCGGCCACGTGTCGGGCATTGACGAACACACCGAGATCTCCTTCGACGGTGCGTTTGGCCCGCGGCTCGGGATCGACAGTGCGACTGGTCCACTCCAAGGTGCCGTCGGTGACGCTGTGCACGTCGGTGGTGGCACCCCCGACGTCGACGACGACGGCGTCGCCCACGGCCTCGGTGAACAATTCTGTCGCCCGAAGCACGGCTCCCGGCGTGGGAAGGATGTCGTGCGTGGAGAGCTGGGCCAAACCGCCCATCCCCGGTGCGGCGGTGATGTGGTTGTTGAAGACGTCCTGGATGACGGCGCGTACTGGGTCGATGCGCAGCACATCAACCTGGGGAAAGACGTTGCTCACACAGGTGAGTGGTTCGCCAGCTTCGGCGAACACCGTCTCGACCCGACGTCTGGCCTGTGCGTTGCCCGCGTAGATCACCGGAACTCCCAGATGGGCCGAGGCGATCAGACGGGCGTTGTCGACGACAATGCGTTTCTCGCCGTGGTCGACGCCGCCGGCCAACAGGACGATGTTGGGGCGTGCCTCGCACAGGTCCTCGACGTCGAACTCGTCCATGGGGCCCACCGTCGTGTGCACGACGATGGCCCCGGCCCCCAGGGCTGCCTCACGAGCAGCCCTGGCCGTCATCGAACTCGTCAGACCGTGAACTGTCATCCGCAGTCCACCGGCCGCCGAGGAGTTGACGAAAATCTCCCCGGCGTCCAAGGTCAGGGCGTACTGATCACGCATCTGCGAGATCGCAGCGTCGGCCCCGATCCGCACGTCACCGACACTCACCGATGTGGCGGCAAATCCCTGCCCAACATGGTCGAGATGGTCATTCTCGACTCGGAAGGCATTGGCCTTGGTGATCGTCGAACCGATCTCCAACGTGGTCAGTACGGTCATGACGCTCACATCCCCCGACGAACTCGCATGCCTCGCACGATGGCGTCAAGGACGTCGATACCGTGCGAACCTCGACCGAAGGTGGCGTCCAGGCCGGTCTCGGCTGCCATCTCCCGGCTCACCTGGGTGCCGCCGGCAATGAGGACGGTCTTGTCGCGGATGCCCTTCTCCGTCGCCAGATCGTTGAGCTTGCGCATCATCGTGCGATGGATGTCGTTGTGGCTGATGATCGTCGAGATGAGGATGGCATCGGCACCGGTCTCGATGGCGGCGTCGACCATCTTCTCGATGGGCACCGAGGTGCCCAGGTAGTGGTACTTGACGCCCCACTTCTCGATGCCGCCGTGCTTGATGTCGAGGATTTCGCGCAGACCCACGCTGTGCTCGTCCTCACCGACGGTGCCGGCGACGACGGTGACGTTGTACTCCTTGACGAACTCGCGCATCTCATCCTCGGGCAGCAGCTCGATCTTCTCGGGGATCGTGAGTTTCGACGGATCGACGTCGAAGCCGACCTTTCCCTTGACCTCGACGAAGCATCCTTCTGCTGGTTGCAGCACCTGGAGGTTGCAGACCTGGGGATCCTCCAGACCCATCTGACGAGCCATCTCGAGAGCCGCCTCATGGGCGATGTCCTCGCCAGCGGGGATGGTGAACTGCACCAGAACCACGCCGTCACCGGCCCATTCGGCCTCCGGACGCAGCTTCGTGCCGTCCCGGTAGGGGCGGGTGCGCTCCAGACGCACGCCGACGGAGTCGGAGGGGTCCAACTCGTCGATGTAGACGATCTTCTCCGGCACGCACAGGGTGCAGCCGTCAATGAGGTCGCAGGGCTTGTCCAACCCCTCGGGCAGGTTGTTGGTGCCGAAGTGGTCACAGACTGGCGCCAAGTAGTCCGGGTCACGTTCGATGACGGTGCCGGCGGACACGCCGCCCTGACCATCACGGGCGATGCCGTCGTGGTTGCGCTCGGGGAACTCGGCTGAGTCGACGAAGAACCCGTCCTCGACGGCGACGAAGTAGCCACCGACGTGCAGGATCTCGGCCAGGAAACCGATGGCCCTCTCCTTGAGGTCGCGCACCATGCTGCCCAGTGGACCATCCCGTTTGACGGTCACCATCTCCTTGATGCCGTCCAGGGCGGACCAGGTCTGCTTGACGGTCTGCACGCCGCGCACCGAGTTGACGTGCCAGGGCAGGTTGCGGCCTTCGTCGGGGGTGATGGTGCTCTGGATGTCGGCGCTGGTGAGCATCGAGATGAGCGTGTCCACGGTGTGGGTGCGGATCGCCTCGGCGAGGTCGGACTCGATGTAACGGGTGTTCTGCTGGGCGCGCATGCGGTAGTCACTGAACAGGTCACGCAGGGCGACGGCGTAGGGCAGGTCGTACCACAGCTTGGGGGCTGGCGGGGCACTCGGCGGCACGGTGGACAGACCGACGAGGTCCTTGGGCATTCCGACCAGGGCCGAGAACATGCAGTTGAGGCCGTGCTGCACCATGAGCTCGGGCATGACCTTCCATCCGTACCGGGCCGTGGCGTTGGCATTGTGGGCGCCGTCGATCTGGAAGATCCTGGCCCCGGCCATGACCTTCTTCGCCTCACCGGCATCGACATAGCTGCGGTAGACGTTGATGTTGCGGTACAGCACGTTGTACTGCGGATCCTGGTGGGCACCGTTGACGCCTTCCTCGGCGAACAGGACGGCCACCTCCGGCCCGGCGACACCCGAGACGTATGAGTGGAAGTTGATCGGACGGCCCACCTCGTCCTCGATGAGGTCGCAGACCTTGCGGCTGGCCCGCAGCTCCTTGCGAGTGATCGGCACGCCGCCGATGCCCTCGGGGGTGCCCTCGAGCAGGCCGTCGATGTGACTCTGGCCGGTGGTGCGGATCACCATGATGTGATCGGCACCATTCCAGGCGGACATGCGCATTCGACGCAGGTCGTCCTCGAAATGACCTGAGGCAATCTCGGAGGTGACGACCGGGGCTGGCTGAGGGTCCACACCGCCGAAGTACTTGGCAGCCGGCAATGGCTGACTGTTCCTCAGCGGCGTCGACATGTCCTTGTAGTGGAAGTCGCCCATGTCGACTCCCTCGGCAGGAGTGTTGCGCCAGGTCCAACCCTTGCGGCGAGGGTGGTAGTGCTCGAGATCCTCGAAGATCCTCTCGATGTCAAGTTTCTCGTTGGGGTCGAGAGCGTCGTATTCAGTGCTCATGATGTGCTCCCTGCAGTGCTGTGGCTCGAGCTGACGGCAGCGGGCTGCCGTCGAAGAGCCCATCCAGGACGGTGGGATCGTCGGCGATCCGCTGGGCGGCTGCGCGCAGGTCGATGCCGTCGCGACGGGAAAGACGCAGCACGGCATGCCCGGCTCCCTTGCCGAGCAGCCCCGCATTGAGCACGTTCTCCGCGACGGCGTGGGTCGTCACCGAGTCAATGCCCATGCGCAGCAGTACCGAACGTTCGATGGACGGGGTGGTGTGGGTGCGGGAGAAGTCGACGACCGGAGTCATGACTTCTTCGCACAGCTGCCAGAAACGGGCCTTGAGGGCGTCGTCATCCAAAGTGGCCAGTTCGGCGCGAAGGTCCTCGAAGTGGGCCACGCGCTCCTCATCGGCGGTGGACATCTTGCTCCTTTCAAAAGGGTCTGGTGCACAGCAGTGCCGGCGTTGGCGTTCTGCTGATGTTTTTTGTCACGGCGGTCAGGAGATGGTCCCCCGTGCAGGTGGGGTGAGTTCCTCCCACCTCGCGGTGGCGGGAAGTCACCCAGCCGGATCGTTGGATCCCGGAGGTTTGCGGGCGTTCTCCTGACGCCTTGTTCGTGGTGCGCCGGGGAACCGTCAGCGCCTCTCGTAGGCAGAAGGACCCATGAGTGCGCTCGGTGAAGGCAGGTCGATGACTCGTTTGAGTCCTGGTGTCGCGGCGAAGATGCGTGGAATCGTGTTGACGCAGATACCTGCGGTGGCCTTGCCACCAGCGATCTCGGGCTGGATGCACATGGAGATCTCCGGCACACCACTGATGGTGATGTAATCGCCGGTCTCAGTACCCTCGGCTCCGGGATCCACCTGCTGGGGGTGGATGAGTCTGATGACCTCCTCGTCGCCGCGGCGGCCCACGGCGGTGTGGTTGCAACCAGCCACTCGTCCGGGCTCGATGACGCGATCGCGGGCCTGACGGGCCACCTTGGCGATGATCGGCTCCACGTGTTGTTCGACGCAGTCCACTCCCAGTCCCAGGGCGTCGCTGATGAGGCGTACCGACTCGGGGAAGCCGACGTGTCCGACGATGGAACCGTCGGCAACACCGGCCTCGAACTCCTCCGGAGTGGTGCCGACGCCCTGGGTGCGCAGCACCGTCTCACCGTAGGGGGCAAGGTCGTTGACGCGCCTCGCCTCGACCTTGGTGACCTGCTGGGACCCGGAGGTGAGGGCTACGACAAGGTGGTCCAGGACGAATCCGGGATTGACACCCACGCCAACGATCGAGACACCGTTGGCCTTGGCCAGGTCGTCGAGTTTCTCGGCGAGTTCGGGGTTCTGGGCCTCTGGTGCCGACATCTCCTCGGCGATGCTCACGACGTTGACGCCGGCCGACAGAATGGTGCTGAGGTCGTCGATCTGGTTCTTGACCCACGAAGTGGTGGCGATGGTGACGACGTCAACCTTGCTCGAGTCGAGGATGGAGCTGGGATCGGTGGTGACCTTCACGTCGAGAGGATCGACGCCGAGCACCTCACCGACGTCCTTGCCGTCCAGAGCAGGGTTGACGTCAATGGCTCCGACGAGCTCCAGTCCTTCCTTGGTGGTGATGAGTTGGGCCATGCCGCGACCCATCGCTCCCAGCCCCCACTGAACGACGCGAATCTTCTTGTTGGAATTCATCTTTCCTCCTGCTGCGGTACTTTCGTCCTGTTGAGGGTCATCGCAGCTGGGTGCGGCGCGGACTCGCGATTCACCTGTGACTACGCTGTCCTGGTCGGCATTACCTGTTGCGTACCCTTGGTTCGTCAACGTTGAGCGAACCATTGGTGAGAGCTTCCCACCACTGGTGGTGCCGGGGAGGATGTCGCGGTTCTCTTCCCAAAACATCGAGTGAGGATGCACGATGATTCCACGACGAAGTAGCTCTGTTGAAAATGTTCTCAGCCCGGAGAGTGATCGACGTGTACGAACAGCTTGACCGTCATCTGGCCCATCTGGTTCAGATGGATCCGAGGATTTCCTGGGCCAGGGCCGGGCGTCTCCTGGACATCTCACCGACGACGGCAGCCCACAGATGGCAGCGACTGGCCGATGAGGGGCTGGTGTGGGTGACGACGTTCCCCAATCTTGACCGTCACCTCACGGCCATCGTTGAGGTGGACTGCCGAACCGAGTCCCTGCCCAGTGCCATCGCCACCTTGTGTGCCCACTCCATGGTGGTCTCCGTCGATGAGACGACCGGGCGTCGTGACCTCGTTCTCACCATCGTCGCTCCCGATCTGCCCACCCTCTCCGATCTCGTCATCGACTGGATCGGCAGCATTCCCGGGGTGTATAATTCGCGCAGTGCCGTGGTGACTGCGGTGGCGATCGGTACTGAATCATGGCGGGTCAACGGGCTGAACCTCACCGAGGCCGAACGTGCCCAGCCTCATCAAACTCGAGAACTGTGGGCCCTGCCCAATGACGAGCTCGATCAGCAACTCGTGACGCTGCTCGCCAAGGACGGTCGCGCCAGTGCCAGCGATCTGGCACGTCAACTCGATATGCCCACCAGTACCTTGCATCGACACCTGCAGAAGGTGTTGGCGAGTCGCCAGATCCTCATGCGCTGTGATGTGGCTCCCGGATTGGGCAACTGGACGATGGAGTGCACCTGGATGGCGACCGTGGCCTTCAACCACAAGGTGCGGGTGCTCGAACTGCTCAAACAGCACCCCTCGCTGCGCTCCTGCCTGTGGGTGACGGGAAGCGACAATCTACGGGTCAACTTCCGGGTTCCCCATCATGGTTCCATCGCGAAGATCGAGGCGGAGACTGCCAAGGCCATTCCCGGCCTGGCACCCACCGAGACGATCGTGCATCTACGCAGCCACAAGTCGATGGGCTGGATGCTCGATCGTGCCGGGCGATGCACTGGCAACCTCGTCTGCCCTCCGTTGCTCAAGGAGTCAGTGGAGGCCTGATCATCTTCACGGCCGGTTGCGGCTCCCCACGGATCATCGCCTGTCAGGCAGATTGAGATGGGTTCGGAGGCTGGCGAACCTCGTCGGAAACGGCGTGAGCCACCTTGCGCAGGTGCAACCACCACTGCTCGCGAGGTCGACGCGTGCCGACGTCCACCAGGGATGGCATGAGCAACATGTTGTTCGACTGGATCTCGCCCTCGCTCAGCCCGATGCAGCAGGCGTCGTCCCGATCGGTGGCGAGCAGCTCGTCAAGCAGGTTGAGGGCATGGTAGGAGAACTGTGTGGCGAGCAGCCGGTCGAACGGGGAAGGTGAGCCACCCTGCTGGATGTGTCCCAGAACCACCTGACGCACGTCGTACATGCCGTGGGACTCCTCCTCCAGGACCTTCGCGATGAAGTCGGTGGTGTAGTTCTGCGAGGCTGTCTCGTTGCGCACTGCCAGGAAGATTCGTCGACCGTTGCCGAATGATTCGCGCAGCCAGTGCACGTCGTGGGCGAGATCGTCCAGGCTGATGCCCTCCTCATTGAGGTAGATCCGTTCGGCTCCTGCGGCAATCCCCGACATGAGAGCCAGATAGCCGCAGGTCTTGCCCATCGTCTCCACGACGAAGCAGCGCCGGGACGCGATACCGGACTCCTTGATCTTGTCCATGGCGTCGACGATGACGTTGAGCGCGGTGTCGGCGCCGATGGAGAACTCCGAGCCGGGCAGATTGTTGTCGATCGATGCGGGCAGGCACACCGTCGGAATGTGGAAGGCGGGGTAGCGGTCCCGCTCGGTGGTCATGCAGTGGACGGTGTCGTAGGCGGCGTAGCCACCGACGACGATGAGTCCATCGACCCGAGCGTCCTCCAGGGCTCGACTGATGGCGTACAGCTCACCGGTGCCGGGCATCTCGCGGCGAGTGCCGAGCTCGGCCCCGCCCTCACCGGTCCATCCTTCAACGTCCTCCCAGGTGAGCTCTCCGATGTCTCCCTTGGCCAGGCCGACGAATCCGTTACGAATGCCCAGCATGGTGTGGCCCCGCGAAATTCCCAACCTGGCAAGAGCTTGGGCGGCCGTGTTCATACCGGGGGCTGGTCCGCCGGCATGCATGATGGCGATGCGTTTGGAGTCCGGACCGCCACTGAGCTCGGCGGCGGTACGGGCTGGCTCGGACAACTCGGTGAAGATGGCGTCCATCTCGGTGAATGAGCTGCCACGCATGGCCATGGCCTCGTCGTAGCGACCCTCCTTGATGAGCACCGGCACCTGCTGGGTGTCGTGCACCGCCGTCATGAGGTCGAGGCGGCGGATTCGGTTGCCGCAGGTCCCGATGACTCGGCCGGGGGAGTCCGGGGTGGCGGTGAGCAGCTCGTGGACGGCGTGGTACCCCTGCAGGGTCGACGCCCACCGGTCGTAGGCCGACGGTTTGCCACCACGCTGCACGTGGCCCAGGATCGTCACCCGGGTGTCCTCGCCGAGTCGGTCGGTGAGGACCTCGCGCACGTAGTCGGAGCGGATCGGGTTGCCCTCGCGGTCGGTGGCACCCTCGGCGACGACGACGATCGAGTCGCGTCGGCCAGCCTGTCGCCCCCGACGCAGCTCGGCACACATGCGTTCCTCCCAGCCTGGAGCCGGCGGCATTTCGGGGACCAGCATGTAGTCGGCGCCACCGGCCACCGCAGCCATGAGGGCCAGATATCCGCAGTGACGACCCATGACCTCCACGACGAAGGATCGCTGATGGCTTGCTGCGGTGGAGGAGAGGTCGTCGATTGCCGAGACGATGTGGTGCAGAGCGGTGTCGGCACCGATCGTCATGTCGGAGCCGACGAGGTCGTTGTCGATGGACCCCACCAGCCCAGCAATCATAAGGTTGGGATGCTCCTCGGCGGTCTGCTGGCTGATCTGGCCGGAGCCGACGAGTTCATCAAGCAGGCCTGGCCACTCGGTTCGTAGCAGGTTGAGGCCGGTCAGCGACCCGTCCCCGCCGATGACGATGAGCCGATCGATACCGCGCTCCAACAGGTGGCGTACTGCCTTGAGGCGACCGGCGCGCTCCCGCATCTCGGCGCTGCGATAGGTGCCGATGACGGTGCCGCCGCGGTGCAGAATCGAGCCGACGTCGTCCCAGCTCATCTCGCGGATGCCGTCACCGCCGTCGATCATGCCTTGGTACCCCTCCAGGATGGCGAACACCTCAGCGCCTGCTGACAAGGCTGAACGCACCACGGAACGCACGGCGGCATTCATGCCCTGGGCGTCCCCACCGCTGGTGAGAATGCCGATGCGGACTGCTGGGGAGGGGGGAAGGTCAGGGGTCACGGTGTCGCTGTCTGTCACATCTGCCATCTTGCTACGCCCAGGTGGACGGAGCATGTCCAGAAGGCGAAATTCGGCAGGAAGAGGATGTGCAAGCGGTCTCCTACCCAGGTGGGGAACATTCGGACGATTGCAGGGATTCCTTCCTCTTGGCGCTGCCCCATGACGTTCTGCCGAGGCTGGCCCTGGACAGCTGAGACTTTGTGCCCCTCAGTCATCTACATTCCTCAGCCAGCTGGATCCAATTCAAAATCCTGCACCGTCAGGGTCTTCGGGCACTACCTGGTGGCGAGCTCACGTGGCGGTGCACGTTTCTAATTCTCGGAGACACGTGCAGAGGGCCTGGGCGTCAAAAAGTGTCATGCCGGGAGGCTGCAAGATACATCTGGGGCAGGAGCTCGGGGGCAAGAGACAGAAATGCACAGCACGGGGATCGAGCAGCGCGGGGCCAATGGGTCGAAGAGTCAGCGTGGTGTCGATGATCCGGCCGAAAGTCGAATGCGTGCGGCGAGATCCGTGGTTTGCAGTGAGAAAAGTGTCAGTTCTGTTGCGGGAGACACGCCGAAGGCTGAGAGGCCGGACTGAAGATGAAAATGTGCATCGAGCGAGGGGGAGAGTCTGGTGGCCCCATGAGCAACTGGCGATCCTCGTGAACAAAAATGTCAGGTCTGGCTCGTAGGAGGCACACCAGTGCCAGAAGTGTGGAGCTGGGCTGAGAACTGAGAGACGTGCTGTGCGAAACCAATGTGATGGGTGGCCTTGGAAGGCAAGAGGCAGCCTTTGGAAGGCGAAGGCAAGGGGGCAGCCTGGCGAGAGCTGTCAGTGACATACGCACGTGCTGGTGCACATTTTTGTCAAGCGAGCAGGAGCAAGGGCAATTCGGTGATGGTGGGACGTCCCAAGCGATGATTTTGTCAATGAGTGACTGAAAGGTGCAGTGGTCACCGGGTTAGTCAGTACTGCTGGATGCCCGAATGCAATGGATCGCTGTGGAGCAGCACGCCAACCACGTACCTGATGATGGTGGGAAACTGAGGCTGGTGGTCAGGGTCACCTAGAGTGGGGGCATGAGTAACAGCCCAAGTCCAAGCCCAACCCAAGTACCTTCTGCTCTGCGCTGGTCTGCGTGGATTGCCGTCGTGTCAATCATCGTTCAGACCATCCTCGCTGTGTGCATGCTTGCCGGGATACATCTTGGCGGGGTGCATGAAGGCTTCGGGTACCTCACCTTGGTTTCGAGCATCGTCGCCGCCGTCACAGCTGTGATGTGGAAACGACGTGGTGGACCGGCTGGTGTCATGGGACACGCTCTTGGCATGGCCGTGCTGTTGATCATCCAGTTCGCCCTGGGCGAGGTGGGACACCCAGTCAAGTGGGTGCACGTCGTTCTGGGCTTCGTCATCGTCGTCGGCTTGCTCACCTTGCCGCTGAGCCTCGACAAGAAGAGGTGAAACTCCTTTTTGCCATGTGAGCGGTCTGTGAAATTTCTGGAATCTGTGTCCGGTGACGATTTTCGTCACCGGACACAGTGCTGATCTGATACGTGTGGAAAACCTCTCGCACGGCAGCATGTGCACAAGGTGCTGCGGCAGAAGTCCGTCCGTAGTGGTGCTGGCTCCACATCTGTCACTCGGGGACGGGTGGGGGCACAGCTGTGCCAGCAGTCTGGCCTTGGCGGGATTTTTCGTCAGGGTTGCGGTGCGGTGAGGAGGGTCGCGGTAGGGGCGGAGGTTTCGTGAGGGGCGAGTGTGTTCGGGCCACCGCCCGATCTCGTTACTGTCCCGGATCACTCACCCCACGGGATCGAACTCCATCGCCCCAGGCTTGATCACTCCGCGCCTTGGATCGTTCACTGTTCCGGGACGCTGTCCACATCTGCCAGCCAGGCGGCCGCCGAGGCATCGGAGGGCATTCGCCAGTCCCCGCGTGGACTCAAGGAGCCGCCGGAAACCACCTTGGGGCCGTTGGGCAGCGTGGACCGCTTGAACTGGTTACCGACGAATCGGCGCAGGAACAACTGCATCCATCCCTTGACCGCAGCCAGGTCATAACTGTTCCGGTCCTCGGCTCGGAATCCGGGTGGCCACGAACCGCTTTCGGCGTCTCGCCAGGCGTGATGTGACAGGAATGCGATTCGACTGGGACGCATGCCGTGGCGCAGCAGGTGGTACAGGGTGAAGTCCTGCAGCTCGTAGGGGCCGATCTTGGCTTGGGTGGACTGGATCTGCTCACCGGGGCGGGCCGGGACGAGCTCGGGTGAGATTTCTGTCGCCAGAACCGACTCCAGCACCTCATTGGTGTCTGTATCGAACTGTCCTGACGAAATGCACCACCTGATGAGATGCTGAATGAGGGTTTTGGGCACCCCGGTGTTGACCCCGTAATGGCTCATCTGGTCACCGACCCCGAAGGTGCACCAACCCAGAGCAAGTTCGGAGAGATCGCCGGTGCCCAGCACGATGCCTCCGTGCTGGTTGGCGATGCGGAACAGGTAGTCATAGCGCATCCCGGCCTGGACATTCTCGAAGGTGACGTCATAGACCGGCTCGCCATCGCCAGCCGGGTGCCCCATCTCCTTGAGCATCGCCGTGCAGGCGGGGCGGATGTCGATGATCTTGCAAGGCACGTCAAGGGCCTGGCACAGGGCCAGGGCGTTGTTCTTCGTGTGGTCGGTGGTGGCGAAACCGGGCATGGTGTAGGCGAGGATGTCGCTGCGTGGACGACCCAGTACGTCCATCGCTCTGGCTGCGACGAGCAGGGCGTGGGTGGAGTCCAGACCTCCGGACACACCGATGACGATTTTTGGCGAACCAATCGATTCCATGCGTTTGACAAGGCCGTACACCTGAATGTTGTAGGCCTCGTAGCAGTCCTGGGCGAGCTGGGCGGGGTCGTTGGGTACGAAGGGGAACCGATCGACCTCACGGCGTAGCCCGATGTCGTCGTGCGGTGGGTCGAGGGTGAAGGTGGTGACGCGCCACTGCCCCCCGGCGAGTTGCTCCAAGGTTCCGGCAGGTTGGGTGAGGGCATTGTCGTCGAAGGATCCCTGACGCAGTCTCTCCTGACGCAGCAGGTCGAGGTCGACGTCGGCGATGCAGTAGCCGGGTTGGCGGGAGAAACGTTCAGTCGTGGCGAGCAGCGCCCCGTTCTCGTAGATCATGGTCTGGCCGTCCCACGACAGATCGGTGCTCGACTCGCCCGCCCCAGCCGCGGCGTAGACGTAGGCCTGCAGATTCTTGGCCGAGGTCACCTTGCACAGGTCGTGGCGTTGTCGAGATCTTCCGACCGTGATGGGTGACCCCGACAGGTTGACCTCAACCGTCGCGCCAGCGAGAGCCGCTCGTGACGAGGGCGCGACCGGCACCCAGAGGTCCTCGCACACCTCGACGTGGAAGGTGAGATCGGGTAGGTCAACGGCTTGGAAGAGCAGGTCGGTGCCGAAGGGAACCGCAGTGGCGGCGGAGTCAGTGGCACTCGTGGACGAGGTGCCAGCTGGGGAGATGCCAGTTGCTGAGTTGCTGGTCGAGGGTGCGTCGGCGGAAGTGCTGGCGGGAAGAGCGCCCAGTGGTGTGTTCACCGACGGTGCGTTCGCGGAGATTGCTCCGGGGGTGGGGTGACATTTCTGTCGATGGGCGAGGTTGATCGTCCCTGTGGTGCCTGCCCCCGCCGCGAAGTGACGTTTTTCGTAGAACTCCCGATAGTTGGGGAGATAGCTCTTCGGCACCACGCCGAGTACGCGGCCACGATGGACGACGACTGCGCAGTTGTACAGTCGGTTGCCGCGGCGCAGCGGAGCACCGACCACGATCACGGGAAACACATCGGTGGAGGCTTGGCGCAAGGCTTCGATGGCGTCAAGGGCGGAATCGAGTACAGCGTCCTGCAGGAAGAGATCGTCGATCTGGTAACCAGTGAGGCACAATTCGGGGAACACGGCGATGGCCACCGATTCGGCGGAAAGTTTGGTGACTGTGTCCATGATCTCGGTGACATTGGTGGCCGGATCGGCGACGTGCACGGTGGAGGTGCAGGCGGCGACGCGAGCGAACCCCTGGTCGTAGCTGGAGTGGAAATTGCCGTTCACTCTGCCAGTCTCGCAGACCGCGGCCAACCATGCAGGGGGACGACTTGGCTGAGACGAGTGGTCAAGCTGATAGCGCGGTTGTACGGAAGGTGACGTCTGCTCAGCTCTCGTGACGGATCAGCTGTGAGCTTTCCGAGACACCATGATCCCCAGTGACCTTCCAACCCCTCTACATGGCTCAGAGGATTCAGTGACTTGGGCACTGGCCGATCCATGAAGTTGGAGTCGGGTACGGATCGACCGACCCTCGTGCGGCAACGTGTCTTTCCGATACTGGTCCGGGAGCGAAAGGCAGTCCCTCGCAATCCCCCGCATGACGGGAATGGTTCCCTGCGCAGCTATTGTGACGGGAAGTGGCGTCCCCACGACCCCTGAGCAGGCCAGGGCACTCGCGAGAATTCACCCGGACACCGCTGCGCGCACTCTCTCAGTTCCGAGCATCTTCGCCCAGATCGGCAAGGGTGGGTGGATTCGCCCCAGCCCTGCTCACGGTGATCGCTCCGATGTGTGCACAGCGGGTGAGGATGCGTCTCAGCGTGGCCTCGTCGATGGCAGCCAAGTCATCGCGATGCTCGACCCCCAGCAGTTCTGCACGCCACAGGCCGTCGAGAAGGCCGGACATGAATGAGTCCCCGGCCCCGACGGTGTCGACGACCTTGGCCGGGTGGGACGGGATGCTCAGGCTCAGCCCGCGATCGGTGAGAGCGAGAATTCCCGATCCGCCACAGGTGATGACCATCAGGCTCGGTCCAAGATCCAGCCAGTGGCGGGCAATGGTACGCAGGTCATCGCCAGGGTGCAGCCAGTGCAGATCCTCGTCGGAGGCCTTGACGACATCGGCTCTGCTCACGCAGCTCTCGATGAGGGGGCGGGCGGATTCAGGATCGTCCAGCAGGTCGGGGCGCACATTGGGGTCGTAGGTGACGGTGGCTTGTTCCTTGGCGCGGCCCATGACGTCACGAACGTGGTCACGGCCAGGTGCCGTCCACGAGGCGATCGACCCGGTGTGCACAACGATGGCTTCGTCTGGGATGTCCAGACGTGGTAGATCCCAGGTGAGGTCGAAGTGATAGCTGGCCTGCCCATCGGACGCCAGTCGGGCGGTGGCGGTCGCCGTGGTGAGCGCTTCATCGGAACTCGGGCACAGCTGAATGCCGTTGCTCTCGATGTGATCGCGCACGATCCGGCCATGACCATCGTCGGCGAATCGGGTGGCCAGCTGTGTTCGACGACCGAGCCGGGCCAGCCCCACCGCGACGTTGAGTGGTGAACCACCTGGATGTTCAGTGGTTGGGCCAGGCGGGGGAGGAGCGACAACGTCCACCAGGGATTCCCCCACGATGAAAGCCGTTTCCGTCATGTGCTCCTCCTTGAGCTTCAGTGATGCACCAGCTCCAGCCGATCGGCAACACCGCACATTGTGCCAGTGCTGGGAAACCTACCGTACCTGCTGTGGTGTGGACAATCGTCAGCTCACTGGCTCTTGGAGGCTCCTGAGCGCTCGCGGTGGGGGCGACGTTTGTGTGATTGCGATTTTTGACATCTGGGAGGCGGGGAGGGCACCCCACTTCCTGCTGGGCGGCGCTACCGGGATTTTTGTCTTGAGAGGATTCGTCAGTGGTGAGACTTTCGGGGGACGACAGCTGCCTTGAGGCTGGACAGACGGCGATGCTGGGAGCAGCAGGCATGTGAAAAGTGTGGACGTCGGACACCGTGACGGGGAGCGCCGCGTGCGGGGGTAGGGTGGGGTGCGCAGCACGTCGCCCGCCACGTGGGTGGAGTGTCTCGTGTGGGTTGCAGGGCGTGGCAGTACGGAGCTGACATTTCTGTCATCTTGCAAGAGGCGACGGCAGTGTGATGACTTTCTGTGCCCGAAGGTGACAATTTTCGTCACTCCCGCCACAGTGCGGACATTCTCGTGAGGCGCAGGTCCGTCGTGATCCGAGCCGAGAGTCGGTGACAATTTTTGTCACGCCACGTTGGGTCCAGGCGATGTGACGATCCGTTGTGCTGTGTGGTGACATTTTTCGTAACGGTCTTCATGAGCCGGGTACTTTTCGCAGCGGCTTCCATGAGCTGGGTTCACGAGCCGCTACGACGCAGGGACGACTGCCAATACGACGCAGAAGCGGTGGTGAAACGGGTGGGCGTGACCGGCATGTGGTGAGCCGGCTGCCGCTCGATTTTCCGAGGTTCTCTCATGAGCGGACGACGGTATCCTGCTCTGTGCACCTCTGGCTCCAGGAGTCCAGCAAACGCTGTATTTCCGCGGTGTTCGGAGCTGCGATTGGCCCGCGCCGAGTGACTTTGATCGCTGCGGCTGCATTGCCCCATCGAGCAGCTTCGTGCCAGTTGAGGCCAGCCAATCTGGCTGCGATCATGGCGCCGGTATGGACGTCGCCTGCACCATTGGTGTCCACCGCCTGCTGGGGAAAGCCGGGGATCTCGCGGGCCGATCCATCAGCCAACACTGCACATCCCGCCGGGCCGTCGCGGGTGATGACGACGGTACCGGGGCGCAACCTTTCTGCGCAGGCGTGCAGGGAGCCGACCATGTCGCCCACCCTGCCCAGAGCGGCAGATTCCTCGGCGTTGCCGGTCCACACCGTCGTGTGGTCAATCATGTGGGTGCGCACCGACTCGTCCAGCTCGGTGAAGACCGCCCCGGGATCCAGGACGACGTCCACCCCGGCGGGCAGGGTGTCCAGCCAGGCCAGCAGGGGATCTCGCGTGGCGGGCAGTGCCAAGGAATATCCGGTGACGCACACCACGTCGCCGGGTCGGGGACTGCTGGTACCGAACGAGTCGACGCTGACGGCCCGTTCAGCTCCAGTGGTGGTGATGAAGGTGCGTTCGGCGGAAGGATCCAGCAGCACCAGACACACCCCGGTGTCGGCGTCGGGCACTCGAGCTGCGCTCATGGCGACCCCCTCCTTGGCCAGGGTGGTCGAGATGAGGTCTCCATTGGGTCCGGTGCCGATCGCTCCGGCATGCACGGCCTGGCCACCGGATCGCGCGGCTGCGACAAGGATGTTCGCAGCCCCGCCGGCATGGCGGGTGTATGAGGTGGCCATGACGTTTCCGCCTTGTCGGGGAAGGTGTGGTACGTCGACGAGCACGTCCACCAGAGCCTGACCGGTGTGGATGAGTCGAGGTGTGTGGGTCATGGAGTGTCTTCTTCGTCTGGATCGTGGAAGGCGTTCGTGTGAGGCGAGGTGCTGGACGAGTGCGTCAGGAGATCCACTCTCCTGAGGGTGCTGTTGAGAACATCACCGCTTGAAAGATGCATCCGTACTCGGGCGGGACTCTGGTGTGGCTGTTCGAAGCGAGACTCTGGTGCGGCGTCTCGGAAAATGTCCTCCCCCTGTCGGAGATGGGGCCCTTGCCGGGGATGTGGGGATCCTCCCTCGAAGGTGACTTGTTTTGTTCAGCCCGACTTCGCTGGTGCCTCGGCGAATCCGCACCAGAGACGCATCTGTTCGGTCAGCTGCTCATCGGTGGCGAGCTCGTGGCCGTCCACTCGCAGTACCGGGACGGCCCCGCGTCCCGAGGATGCCAGCCAGACTCCTTGGGCCTCCAGGAGCTCCTCGGGGCGCATGAGGCGTGACGAGGTGGGAATGTCTCGGGCATCGGCGGCTTCCAGCACCTGCTCCACGGTGATGGAGCGCAGGATGCCGGTGGCTCCGGTCGGGGTGGTCCACAGCCGGCCGTCCTTCTCGACCAGTAGCCCTGAGGTGGGGCCCTCGAGCAGGAAACCGTCACTGGAAGTGAAGATGACGTCGTCAGCGCCGTGGGCGGCGGCGTGCCGACAGGCTGCGACGTTGACGGCGTAGGAGAGGGTCTTGACGCCGCCCAGCAGCCACGGAGCGCCGGCGAAGGCATCGCTGGTGATTCCCCGGCACGCAGTGATCACCGAGATCCCGGCGCGTTCGGCGATGGTATGGGCGGGCAGCGGGGCGATGGTGGCGAGCTGGGTGACCGGCCACGTCTGTGCAACTGCCCCGCTCGGCTGGTCCCCGGTTTCCCCCGGCAGGTTCTGGGTGTCATCGCGGGCTGTTCCGGCGTCCACCTGATTCTGGGCCGCGCCTGTGCGACCGGTGAGGTCGCTCGTCTGCTCACCGGTTGCGCTGTGTACCCGGCGCGTCTCGGGGCCGTTGGTGTACATCACCTTGAGCACGGCCTCGCCCGGTCGTCGCCAGGCGGTGACGAGCTCGTCGATGAGCGCAGTCCACGCCTCGAGATCGGGTGCTGCGCCATTGACTCCGGCGATGGAGCGGGCGAACCGGCTCAGGTGGGCCGACAGGTTGTCGATGTGGGAGGTGCCGTCCTCGGCGGTGACGACGCGGGTGGCGTCGAAGACTCCGTCACCGCGGGTGAGGCCAAGGTCGTCGGCGGTGAGAACGGGGTCGTCGGCAGCGACGATCCCGGTACCCATGACGGCTACGAGCAGTTCATCAGACATGGGTTCAGAGTAGCGTGCACATGCCTCGCTCGCCGCGGGAACGTAAGCTCGCCGTCGTGCAGAATACAGCGATCGACGACCGAAAATCCCTCAACAGGTTGATTCTCAATCTCGCGATCCCGGCCTTCCTGTCCCTGGTGGCCGAGCCGCTGTTCCTCATGGCCGACTCGGCTGTTGTCGGACACGTGGGCACCTCGCAGCTGGCCGGTCTCGGCGTCGCCAGCACGGCGTTGCTCACGGCCACCGGGCTGTTCGTCTTCCTGGCCTATGCGACGACGGCGACCTCGGCGCGCCGGATGGGGGCCGGGGACCGGGCTGGAGCCGCCACTGCAGGGGTGGACGGACTGTGGCTCTCGCTGCTCATCGGAATCGTCGTGGCTCTGCTCATCGTCATCCTCGACGTGCCGACCGCCCGGCTCTTCGGCGCTCAGGGTCAGACCGCCCAGTTCGCTGCCCAGTACCTGCAGATCGCCGGATGGGGAGTGCCTGCCATGCTCGCCACCATGGCCGTCACCGGGGTGTTGCGCGGGTTCCAGGACACCCGCACCCCGCTGGTGGCCACCGTCATCGCCTTCTCGGCGAACCTGGTGCTCGACCTCGTCCTGGTGCTCGGACTGGGCTGGGGAATTCGCGGATCTGCTGCAGCGACGTTGATCTGTCAGGTGGGGTTGGCTGGCGGACTGGTGTGGGTGTTCATCGTTCGTACTCGCGGGGTTGGGCTCAGCCTGGGATTTCACCCGGCGGGGGTGGCCGGATCCATGCGCGACGGGGTTCCGCTTCTCATCCGAACCCTTGCGCTGCGCGGCGCCATGATGGCGACGACGTGGGTCGCGGCTCGACTCGGGGACGTCGAGATGGCCTCCTACCAGGTGAGCCTCACGGTGTGGAACTTCCTGTCCATGGCCCTGGACGCCCTCGGAATCGCCGGGCAGGCCCTCACCGGCGAGGCGTTGGGCGCTGAGGACGGGCAGCGGGCCCGCAAGCTCACCGCCATCATGGCGCGCTGGGGAGCGTGGGTCGGTGTGGGCATGGGTGTGGTGCTGGTCGCCATCCATCGCCTGTTGCCCCTGGCATTCAGCACGCAGGATGACGTGCGCCTCGCCATCGCTGCCGGGTTGCTCGTCGTCGCCGTCCTGCAGCCGCTCAGCGGCCCCGTCTTCGTGCTGGACGGGGTGCTCATCGGTGCTGGCGACGGCAAGTGGCTGTCTGGAGCACAGGTGGTCATGCTGCTGGCGTACCTGCCAATGATCATCGGCGTCTACCTGGCGCAGCCCAGCGGGTCCATGGCTGTGGTGTGGCTGTGGGTGGCCTGGGCCGGATTCATGGCAGTGCGCGGGTTGTTGCTGTGGTGGCGTGCTCGGGGAGACGCCTGGATGCGACTGGGGGCGTGAAACGGGCGTCGCCACGACCGGGACGGGGATGGAATCGCCGTACATCCTCCCGGCAGCGTGCCTCTCCTGTCCGGCCATTGCAGACTGGGGCTGTGCATGGATGTCGTCTCCTGACTCGCCACCAGACCCTGCCAGACAGCGATTCGGAAGCACTGTGTTTGCGTCATTCGTGTCCGGTGCAGCGATGGGCCTCGGGCTGCTCGCACTGTTCGGGGCCGCTAGCACTGCTCAGCTTGCTCACACTGACTCCCGGAACCCACCACCGCTGGCCCGGATTCACCACCGCCAGTGGTAGCTCGGGTGGTGAATCCACCTGCTTGCACCTTCCCAGCACTCTCACACGCTCCGGCTCGGTTCCAGGCTCACCGTCGTGATGCCATCGCTGGTATCGAGCGTGTCGTAGCGTTCCGGGTCACAGGTGAGGACGATGATCTGGCAGTTCGTGGCCCCAGCCGCCATCTGCTGGATGATCCGACGAGCACGGCGCTGGTCGGAATACACCAACGCGTCGTCCAGGATGAGCGGCACCCCGTCACCGGGGTCGACGAGATTGGCCACTGCCAGTCGCACGATGAGCCCCAGCTGTTCCCGAGCCCCCGATGAGAGTTGACCGGTGCCCAGCCCCTGTCCGTCCAGGAGCCGCCCGCTGATCCGCAGCTCCTCGTCGATGCGTACCGAGAAACCGTCATGGTAGATCGCGGTACCGATCTGGTTGATCGCACGGGTCAGTGGCTCGTGATAGACCCTGTCCTGCTCACGACGAGCGTTGAGCATCGTCTCGGCCAGGAGCTTGGTGGCCTCGGCCCGCTGGTCCACGCTTCTGATCTGCCTGTCGAGGTGGTGAATCCTGATGCGGGTGCGATCTGCCTCGTCCTGCAACTGCTCACGCCCCATCCCCGTGAGCTGACCTCGCAGCGACGACTGGCGGGACTGCTTCTGCGTCAGTCGTGCACTCACATTGGTGAGCCGATTCTGCGCGTCGGTCACGTCTTGGGCGATCTGGTCGGGATGGCGATCCTCGAGGTCCTTCCTGGCCCGATCCAGTGCCTCGGCAGCTTGCGTGTGGGCTGCCCGTGCTTTTTCCTCCTCGGCCCGGACGTCGTCGTCACCTGCCTGCTCACGAGCCAGATGGAGCTTCTCGGCGAGTTCGGCGCGTCTGGTCTGGTCACCAGTCATCGTCGTCGTTGCCGCGACCATGCGCTCGCGAGCCTGATCCAGGCGTTCCCGGATTGCGCTGAGTTGAGCCTCCAGCTCAGCCACCTGGTCCTCCGCTGTGGTCAGCTCGGCCTTCGCTGCCTGCACCCGGGCGTCAGGATCGGGAATGTCGGGGTTCGATGTCTCGTCGTCGGGGGCGAGCGGTGAACCAGGTGCAGGAGCGTTCACGTCAGTGGCGCCAGCGTCGTCCCCGCTGTCGTTCGCATGCGTGGGACGTGAGCTCCCACTGAGTGTTGCGGTGAGGCCGGTGCTCTCGCGTAGCGACGCGACCTGCTCGCCCATCTGCTCGATGGTGGCGTCCAGGGCATCCATGCTCTCGCCGTCCAACAACTCGTCGCGTTGGGCAGTCCGTTCCTTGAGCCGGGAGGTAGCGATCTGCTGGGCTTCACAGCGGTCCTCAGCCTGCGAGACGGACTCCACGTGGAGGTCGGCCAACCGATCGGTCAGCTGCGTGGCGTACTTCTCGGCGTCCTTGCGCAGCTTTTCCAGCTCGGCGTGTGGGGTGAGTGACATCTTCCACGACGCCCCCACCTGCAGTTGGACGGCCTGGTCGATCTGGTAGCTTCGCCCCGGCTCCACCAGCTCGCCGTCGAGCAACAATTCCGGCGCATCCTCGGCCAGCGCCTCAGCAGTGAGCACCGGGCTTGCCAGACTTACCTGGGTACGAGCATCCCGTAGCTTCTGCTCAGCCTTGCGCAGCTGTCCCAGCTGCTCCTTGGTGATGGGATGATCGTTGACCTCACGAGTGAGTTCGACGATCTGCTCGTTGAGTGCTGCAGCGCGCTCGCGGCGTCTGCGCAGCTGAGCGAGCTTCGACGTCTGTGAGACCAGGGTGCGTAGGTCTTCAGCCTTGGTCACCGCATCGCGGGCCTTGTCGCGTGTGCTTCTGGCCTTGACCATCGTGGACTTCGTCTGTTCCAGCTCCTGGTTCACTGCGTGGTGCAGCTCCTCGGCTTGTTTCACGTCCGCTGTCGAGGCAACGATGCGTTCATCCAGACTGGCCAGTTCGCCGAGCAGTTCGGTGCGCTGTTGGGCGGTTGAGACGGCTTCGGTGAGAGTCAACTTGGCGTTGAGCTCGTCCTGGGCGGCTCGTTCGACGATGTCCTTGAGCTGTCTCAGGCCTTCCTGCTGCTCATTGGCCTCCGCCAGCTCACCACGCGCCTTGATCTGGTGTCTGTGCAGGTCGCCGAGCTCCTCGTCCAGGTCGCCGAGCTCGGTGACGAGTTGATCGGCCTGGTCCAGAGTCTGCCTGACGTCAACCAGCTGTGCATTGAGGGTATCGCGCTCCCCACGCTGGTCGTTGCGGGAGCGGATGGGCTTGCCGGTGGCAGTCCAATAATTTTGAGACTCCTCCTTGATGAGGTCGAACAGTCCGTAGTCGTCCCGCCTGATGTCGGTGGTCCCGCTACGGGCGTCCAGGGCGGCACGCAGTGATTCCGAGGAGTCCAGCATCAGCTCGGACCTGCCACCGGTCTGCAGCACCTGCAGTGCCGTCCACAAGGTGTCGTCCAGCCCCGAGATGAGCCGTTCCATCTCGCCAATGGCATCGTCGCCGGTGAACGAGTCCCCGGTACGCGGACCGCCGACATACCTCAGAACCGCCTTGGGACTCACGAGGAACTGTTTGGTGTGAACCACTCGATGCTCACCGATGCTGAATTCCGCCTCGACGATCACCGGTACGTGTTGGCCGACTGGCTGGGCGTCCTTGATCGCCTGCTTCTTGGCCGTGTGTTTGTTCTTGGTGTTGAAGACTAGGCTGAGGGCCTCGATGAGGGAGGTCTTGCCCACCTCGTTGGGGCCGGACACCACCACCAACCCGGTGTCGGGGACGTGCAGGGTCTGCTCGGTGACGCCCTTGTAGTTCTCGATGTGGATGCGATGCAGTTTCATGACGTCTCCTGGCGCGATGAACGGACGCGGGATTGGCGAGGTGCGGGGAGGGGTGAGACTTGGGGTAGTTGCGCTGCGTGGGGTTGGGAGTATCGGGCGAGGTGGACTGTTCGGGGCTCTGGACTGGAAGTGTGGGGAGAGCGTGTCAATCAGGCGAGCGGAGCAGTGATGAGCGCTCACACGTCTGATCAGTGCGCGAGCCGGTAGAGCAGGCTCAAGGCGTCCGCGGCGCAGTCTCGTTCCTCCTGTGGCAGGGCCGGGTCCGTGGACATGGCGGTGAGTTCCTCGACTCCCTGCTCGCCCCACGCCGGCAGGTCCAGGTCGGTGAAGTCGACGTCGTCGGGCACGACGGTGAGGTCATTGCGGTTGTCGCTGGGTTCCAGGCTCGCGAACTGGGTCTCGGCATCGTCCAGGATCTCCGACAGTCGAATCTTCTGCTGCAGCGACACCGAGCCGTGCAGGTCATAACGCACGATGGTGCGATCAGGTTCGGTGAAGGCCGCGAGCTTCTCGCGCAGCGTTTCCAGGTCCTCGTCGGTGCTGAGATCCATGCTGATCCGTGTGTGCAACCAAGTGCCGACCTCCACGGTCTCGGCGGTGACGCCATGCTCGTCGAGATCGACGACGACGGCGGTTCCCCGGCCAGGCTCGTTGAAACTCGTCGTCTCCTGGGTACCGCTGTAGCGAATGGGGCCATGCGGATCGTCTGACGGCCAGGCGATGTGACGGTCACCCAGGGCGACGTAGCTCACGGCCGATCGCTCGATGGCGGCCAAGAGGGGTTCACGGGCGAGGAGTGCCTCGGACGTGTTGCCGCTGAGTCCCTCCAGCTGACCGTGCCCCACGAGGATTCGAGTCGTTGCGTCGGAGGCCAGATTCTTGACGACCGGTTCCAGCGGATCGGTGCTCTGGTGCCTGGCCAGCAGCGGTACTCCAACGATCTCGACGCCATCTGCCACCCGGATGGGATCGGTGCCGTCCAGCAGTGTGGCGTTGGATGGCAGCTTGATGCGCTCCCAGATGTTTCCTGGTTCCAGGGAGTCGTGGTTTCCCGGCAGCAGGTACACCGGCAGCTCGATGGACTCGATGGCCTTGAGGGACCTGGCCACGATGGTGGTGGAGACATTCTGCGTCTCGAAGACGTCACCGGCCACGACGACGAACTCACACTCACGCTGCCGGGCGAGCCCACCAATGGTGCGGATCGCGTCGATACGTGCCTGGGTGAAACGCGCTTGGGGATCGTCGCCGTCATTGCGCGGCGACAGGTAGTGGCGCACCTGCCCCAGTTGCCAGTCGGAGGTGTGCAGAAAACGGGTCATCGTCGTCTTCCTCTCAAGGATCCTGCCGGGAAGGATTCAACAGCTCAGAGCTTATGACCGGGGTGAGACACTTTTTTGACGGGGACAGCCGAAACGAGGTTGACGGGTGGGCTGGAGCCCCAACTTGGCTGATGTGGTGTTTCAACCCAAGGGGATCTGAGCGTTCCGACCGATGCGGGGTGCAGCAAGGCCCTGGGAGACCCACCCGGGAGATCCACCGGCTGGGGTGGTGCGGCCTCATCATCGTCACCACTGCACAACTGCGATGTGACCCACGACGATGACGACGCCAATCTTCTCACTGTGTGAGATTCCATCGTTCGAGGTGCGAGGTGGTCATTAGGATCGCCCAACCGGAATACACCTTGAGGAGCATTCAGATGACTCACTCCATCAGTGAGGCCAACGAGTCCGCTACAGCACCCAAGATGAAGGGCCGCCAGCTCGTCATGATGAGCCTTGGCAGTGCCATCGGCACCGGCCTGTTCGTCGGGTCAGGAAAGGGCGTGGCAGCAGCCGGCCCGGCGGTACTGATCGCTTATGTGATCTCCGGGTTGCTCGTCATTGCCATCATGTACATGCTTGGCGAGATGGTGGCGGCCCACCCGGACTCCGGGGCGTTTTCCGTCTATGCCGAGCGAGCGATGGGCCCGGCAGTGGGCTTCGCCGTCGGATGGGTCTGGTGGATCCAGCTCGTCGTCGTCGTGGCAGCCGAGGCCACGGCGGCCGCCTCCGTGTTGTACGCCATGCGGCCGGTGGCCCCGACCTGGCTCATGTCGCTGATCTTCCTGGTGGCCCTCACCGGCATCAACCTGTTGGGCGTGGACCGGTTCGGCGAGTTCGAGTTCTGGTTCTCCCTCATCAAGGTTGCGGCGGTGGTCGTCTTCCTTGTCGTGGGAGTGCTCATGATCCTCGGGCTGACGAAGGCACCGGCCCCGGGGCTGAGCAACGTCATCCACCACGGTGGCTTCCTGCCCAATGGCATGAGTGGGCTGACATCGGCCCTGCTCATCGTCGTCTTCGCCTTCGGTGGTATCGAGATCATGGCCGTTGCCGCCGCAGAGACCGAGGATCCGGCTCGCAACGTGGGACGTGCGGTGCGCACCATCATCTGGCGCATCCTGCTGTTCTACATGGGGTCGGTGGCCATCATGGTCGTCGTGCTGCCCTGGGACGATCCTGCCCTGGCCAAGTCGTCATTCGTCGCCGTGCTCAACCATGCCGGGATCCCGGTGGCCGCCGAGATCATGGGAGTCGTCATCGTCCTGGCCCTGTTGTCGAGTCTCAACGCCAACCTCTACGGTGCGGCTCGCATGCTGGGCTCCCTGGCCGATCGTGGCCTGGCCCCCCGCGCGTTGACGGCATCGAAGCCCCGCTCGGTGCCGGTCGCCGCGATCCTCGCCTCGGTGAGCGTCGGTCTCGCCTCTGTGGTGTGCACCTACATCTGGGGTGACAAGGTGCTCGACGTGCTGCTCACCCTGGTCGGGACGACGATCATCGTCACCTACACCTCGACGATCGCCTCACAGTTCATTCTGCGACGTCGTGCGGATGCCGCCGGTGAACACCTGCCACTGCGGCTGTGGGGCTACCCGTGGGTGCCGATCGTCTCGGCCCTGGTCGTCCTGGGGATCGTCGTCCTCGGGATGACGGCTGACGGGTTGCGTCAGCAGTTGCTGTCCACCTTCGCCCTGACTCTCGTGATCTACCTCATTGGCAGGGTGCACGTGCGCCGGAAGTCAGCGGTGAGCTCAGAAACATCCGTGACCGCGGACCAGGAAGATAACTCCGAGTCGTCAGTGGGCTCGGACGCAACCGTGGAGCCGACGGTGACTGCAGACCACCAGTGAGTCCTGCGGACGCGTAGCTGAGGCAGTGGGTCGTGGCCGGAAAGGGTCGCGGCCCACTCAGCGTTCACGGTGCGCCGATCTCATCGATGCAGATTTTGGGGGCGATCCCCTTCCCCGCGTGTCCTGCACAGGACGCCCTTGGTCCCCCCTACGAGGCAGTCTTTACGAGCAGCGCGTCAATCCCGAGGATGGCTCATCGTGGCTCGCCGATGTGCACTCTCCCATGCCCATGTCGTGCAGGAACCGACAATGTCTGGGACCGGCCATCACGCACGCGTCGATCAGCGAGGTTCTGGCGATGAACAGGCGGCCTGTCCGAGGCCGGCATCACGTCACCACATGGGACTCTGGCAGTGGCCAGGCCGTGCTGAATGGCGACTGGTGGCCGTCACTGAGCCCCGTCGGCACTCCTCTCCTTCTTCCTGCGTGCTGCCTTCGCCGTCTCGAAGGTCTCGTGCACCTCCCGTCCCTCCAGACGGTCGCGCAACTGGGACCGGTAGATCGACACCTCACCCACGGCTCGCGAGGCCACGGCGACGGAAATCATCGCGGGAGCCAGCAGGGAGAGGTTTCCCGTCATCTCGCCGACCATGAGCATCATCCCCAACGGGGCGTGCGCCACGGCCCCGAAGCAGGAGATCATGCCGACGATGACGAAACTCATCGGCGAGGCAGGCATGCCGGGCAAGGTCTCCAGCAGTCGCCACATGGCCGCGCCGGTGGCCCCACCAATGACCATGCCGGGGCCGAACACGCCGCCGGAACCGCCGGAACCGATGGACAGGGTCGTCGAGAGGATCTTCGCGAAAGGGATGGCCAGGACGATGATCATCGGCATCTTGACGAGCACGTCGGCGTACATCTCCTGCTGCACGTCGCCGTAGCCGGTGCCCAACGCCTGGGGTAGCAGCAGGCCGAGCAGCCCGACGCACAGGCCTCCCACGGCAGGCTTGAGCCAGCCAGGCAGCCGTAGCTTGGCGAACAGGTCGGAGCCCTTGTAGAACACCACCGCGTAGAGCCGACCCATGAGGCCGGCAGCCAGCCCCAGGAAGATGAACCAGATGAGTTGCACCGGTTTGGAGAACTGCACGCCCGACAGGGTGCCGAAGATCGGGCTGAACCCGTAGACGGATCCGAAGGTCACGTAGGCGACGATCGAGCTGATGAGCGAGGGCATCATCGCGTCGGCCTCCATGTCGTCGCGGTAGAGCAGCTCAGAGCCGAGCAGGGCACCGCCCAGCGGGGCACGGAAGATCGCCCCGATACCCGAGGCCATGGCTGCTGACACGGCGATACGTGCGTCGGGGGTGCGGATGTTGAGCCGTTTGCACAGCGCCGACATGGCGGTCGCGCTGATCTGGGCCGTCGGGCCCTCGCGCCCGCCGGAACCGCCCGAACCGATGACTAGGGAGGAGGCAATGATCTTGACCACTGCCACCTTGGGTCGAAGCTCGGCAGGATCATGATGGACAGCGTGAATGGCGTTGTCAGTGCCATGTCCTTGGGCGGTGGGGGCGACGAAGTGCACCAGGATGCCCGAGACGAGGGCACCGCCTGCGACCACCAACGGTATGGCCCACGGCCGAGACATGGAGCTGCCAGGGCTGCCGTCCCCTTCACCCAGGGTGCCCGGGGGCCGGTAGCCGCCCAGCCCCTCCAGCAGCCAGTGGGTGCCGGTCTCCAGACAGAAGAAGAAGATGATGGCACCGACTCCTGACAACAGGCCGATGAGCAGGCCCATGAGGAGCCAACGGTTCAGGGAGTCCCGGAACGCCTTGGGGCGGTGTGGGACGAGGGCCTTGCGGAACCTGCGCAGTCGTCTGACCCACCGATGCTGGGCCTCCTTGCGTACATCTCGGTTGCCGGAGCGTGGTTCTGGGCCCGAAGTTTGCACCCAGCCATTGTGACATGGCCGACAAGGATCGCGACAGGCACCCGGTGGCGGAGAAAGCCTGTCGGCAGGGGCGGGGTCCACCCAGGCTGGCGCCATGCTGCCCAGCCTCAGGAGAGGGCCTGTCGGCAGGGGCGGGGTGCTGCCCTGCCCCTGGCGGGAATGACTGTTCACCAACGTTTGGTTCGAGCAGGGGCGACGAAGGCTGCCAAAGGAGACGCTGAGCTGCTCACACCAGTGCCTGGTTCGAGCAGGGACGACACTCGCCATCGCACGGCAGAGAGGCTTGCCGGTGCCCCTGCGGGGAAGCGAGGTGTGTGCAAGAGGGGCAAGGTATGCCCATGCAGGGGGTGACAGGGAGAACATGCAGGGTGTTGGCGAGGAGGAACTGTCGGCGCAGGATTGTGCTCCGGGACCCGGCCCAAGGTATTCAGATCTGTGCGATGTCAAAAAATGTCAGCAGGGCGGCAGGACAACACATCATCTGCAGATGACCGCTCCCAGTTGTGAGAAATTGACACGGGCCTGCGAGAAGTTGACACGGGCCGATCGGGAGCCCCGTGGCGAGCACAGAATGCCTCCGACCTGGCACAGTGCCGATTTGGCTGGGGCGGAGGGCTCCATGGCTGTGGAACGCTTCATCCTGATTTCAATGCCGCTCTACACGGGTGCAGACCTCCCCAAGGAGCGCCCTTCCCGAGGAACGCAGGCCATCCCGAGTCGTGAGGAATGGGCACGAACTGAACACCGGGGTTCTGTGACAATCACGACTCCGGATGGGCGGGAAATGCTCCCGAGGAACCGTTGCACAGACCTGGATGGCGCATCTTTCGCACACGGCCTCCCCGTGCGGGTTAACGTGGAGCCATGAAACGCATCGTTGTCACAGCACCTCAACTCACCGACATCGTCGCCCGTGAGCTCGACGGATGCGAGATCATCGGCGGGGGCCACGCAATGACGCGCGAGGAGCTCGCCGAGCAGATAGTCGAGGCGGACGCCCTGCTCAGCAGCCTGTCCGACCCGCTGGACGCCGACATACTCGCCCGGGCCACCAAGCTCGAGGTCATCGGCCAGTGCGCCGCCGGATTCAACAACATCGACGTCGACGCAGCGCGCGACCGCGGCATCGTCGTCACGACGACGCCGGGTGTGCTGCACGAGACCACCGCGGATCTCGCCTTCGGACTCATGCTCATGGTGACGCGTCGGCTGGGTGAGGCCGAACGGTACGTACGGGCCAAGCAACCGTGGCACTACGACCACACCTTCATGCTGGGCATGGGGCTGCAAGGTGCCACCCTGGGGATCATCGGCCTGGGTCAGATCGGTGAGGCCATGGCGCGACGTGCTGCTGCGTTCGGTATGGACGTCGTCTACACCGCGCGACACGACAAGGACGCCTCGGCCATCGACGCCACAAACCCCAGCACTGCCCCCACCCGGCGTGTTGAACTCGACGAGTTGCTGAGGACCAGTGACGTCGTCTCCGTGCACTGTCCACTCACCGAGCAGACCCGTCACATCATTGATGCCGGGGCCTTGGCTGCCATGAAGAGCACCGCCTACCTCGTCAACACGGCGCGAGGTGCCTGTGTCGATGAGAAGGCCCTCGTCACTGCCCTGCGCAATGGCGAGATCGCAGGAGCCGGGCTGGACGTCTACGAGAACGAACCTGACATCGAACCCGAGCTCTATGACATGGACAATGTGGTACTCCTGCCCCACATCGGCTCAGCGGCTCGACGGACGCGCGAAAAGATGACCGAGCTCGCTGCGCGCAACATTGCCGCCGTGCTTGGCGGAAAAGATGCTCTCACCCCAGTGGGATGAGGGTATCGCGGCGTACCTGCCATCTGCTCATCTGTGCACTTCGAGGGGGCACCGCTTCGGTGGGGTGATGACCGGTCAGGGTCCCCAGGCTGTTGAGCTGTGGCGATCGTGGTGACCCGACCAGCTGATGACAACGATGTGGTGGTGTGGATGAGGAGTGGTGCAGCCTGAAGCACGGGCTTTCCCTCGTCGCGGCAGGGTCGGTCGTTCCGTGTCGAAAAATGTCAGCCGGGCGGAGGTGACGACACGATCGTGCACCGAGGCTTTTCGAGCAGGGAGAATTCGCACCAGCAATCGCGGTGTCGTCCTTGACCTGGTTGGGTGCAGTCCAGGGCCTGCCGCGATCTCGACACTCCCGATGATCTGGCGTGGTGGGCGCGCGAGTTCTCCCGTCATGGCGGCTGCCTCGGGTGAGGTCATGTCGAAAAATGTCGGTTGGTAGGGGATGGCTGCACCACAGTGATTTGGTCCCTCGGGGCGGGGTGGAAAATGTCATGCCGTCAGCGCGGATGCCTTCCCAGGCCAGACGCGAACCAGTGCAGTGTCCTCGGCGCTTCTTTCCCTCACGGTGTGGGCACAAGAACTCGATCTGGGCAGATGCGGGGAGGCGCATCCGTGAAGCACGGGCTTTCTTCGTCTAAGCAGGGTCGGCCGTTCCGTGTCGAAAAATGTCAGCTGGGTGGGAGCGGCTGCACTGCAGTGCCCTGACCCCCTCCGACTCGATGAAAATTTCACACACCCAGCCAAGGTCGAGGAGGATGACATGAATCGGCGGCACCTCAGCGTCACGGTCTCTGCCGGCCGGCAGCAGTCCTTCCTGCTGGTGTCGCGCCCACCGGCTGCCTCCGCACCGCGCAAGGTCTTGTGCGCGCAGGTCTTGGCCTATGGCGCCGTAGGTCCGCACAGCTTCTTGTCTGGTACGACATTGCTCGTGCTGAGAAGGATGTAGTTCTCCTTGTCCGCAATGTGCTGGTACCCTTGGTCCTCGTAATTCTTCAAGGCGTCCGAGGGCTTGGACAGGCCATTGCCGGTGTCTGCCTGTGTCATGTCGAGAATGACGAGGTCCGTTCTGGGGGTGGGGGCGCCGGGGACCGTGACTCGATTGGTTGAGGTGAGGTGGGGCGCGACTCGGTCGTCTGCGGTCACGCAGGTGTTTTCTGGTACCGCTGCGAGCATCTCATTGATGGCATCAATCCGCGGATTGTTCTTGACCGTCTGCACATCCTGGGGAAGTTGCCGGAACGGTTCTGTCCACTCACCTTCCAAGTGCGCAATTCGATATGAGTAGGCGATGCTGACCAGCAGGACTGCCGCCACCGCCTTTCGCCAGTTTCTCGAGACCTTTCCCACGACTGTCACCGCTGCGATGGCGAAGATGACGAATTCGATGGCGTTGTAGTGGAACATGCCCATCCACAGCAGGGGGCGACTCGACCACATACGCGACAACAGAATTGGCAGGCATGGTAACCAGCGCACCGATCCGAGACACAGGAAGAAGAACGGTTCGACGAGGAGCAGGAGGGTCTGACGCTTGTAGCTGTTGTCGAATGCGATGCCGAAGCTTTTGAGAGGGTGCTGCACGATCATGGCGAGCATGTCCGAGAGGCTCGATCCGAAATCTGGGTAGTCCCAGTAGGCGAAAGAGCCGTCCGGTGCCAGCGACGGAATGACCAGCTTTGTGATGATGACGAATGCGACGATGCCCCCAAAGAACATATACATACCACGCAGCGCCTGTCGATGGTCGTGGGTCGTGCGCCATGCCTCCCAGGCCCAGACCAGTCCCAGCAGGGCGACAACGGTTCCCAGGTCTTCCCGCACGCCGAGCAGTAGGGCACATGCCACGATGAACGGTGTGAACGAGCGACGATCCAGGGCGTCATAGGCCAGGCAGACCAGGGGGATGGCCATGCAGATCTCGTGAAAGTTGAAGTCGATGAGCCCCTGCATCGGCCACGAGAAGGCGATGAGAACGGTGAAGATCCGTGCTGCGATCGGATGCATTCGTCGTTCGGCGATCCGGGTGAGCAGCGGCAGGCTCAATGCCACCACGATTGCCTGTCCCACGAGCAACATTCGCGGATCGTCCCAGATCCAGTACAGCGGTGCGAAAACCATCAGCAGCGGATGGAAATGGTCGCCGAGCAGGTTGAATGAGACCCCCTTGAGGGGCGAGTAGGGGAGATGGAAGTGCGCATAATTGCGTACCGCTTGGTCGAATATCCCCAGGTCGTACCCTGCCGACCTGAAGACAGCGTGACGAATGAGGGCGTACGTGCTGTAGCACAGCGTCACGATGATGACGATCGACACGTCAGCGATCCGGGTGGCGGTTGTGGATGCACCGGTGCTTCCCATGCTGATCGGTACTGCTGATGTTTGCTGATCAGGTTGGGTCTGGGACGCGGGGCGGTGCCTGTGAAGCATGACCATGTGGCTTTCATCTCGGCTGTGTCGGGCATGGTTGTGGTGTGGCTGGACGCCGGGTGGCTGACAGAAGTGTAAATGGGCGATGCGCGTGGGCCCATGCGCCCAGCTTCCCCGAGGCAGGATCTTGCCGGTCAGCGCATAGGAGACGTCGCAGCTCGGCATCGTGGATTCCTTGCGCCGTGACGTGTGACAAGGCGGATGCACCTCGGGCGATGGACATGCTGGGTGGGCAGCGTGTCAAAAATGTCGAGTGGTGCTGGTGGGATGCATGGGAGTACCTCGCTACCGCATGGCACGGTGAAAATCGTCATTGACGGGAATCTCTTGCGGGGGGGTCATCTCCGATTCGTGGGAGACATCTGTGGTGAGTTGATCTGGTTCCATCGGTGCGAGGTGCCTCGCCAGGACTCGCGCCTCATCGCCGGTCAGGTGTCTGACGAGCCGTGGTCGGGACCAGCCATCCGCTGATCACTGGCTGTCAATTTTCGGTAGTTCCGCTTTCGGTCACCCCACGCCTTGGAGTGGTGGGTACGAAGAGTGGTTCTGCCGTGGTGAGCGCGCGATTCTCTCTGTGGAGGAAGCTCGGTTGAGGGCATGTCGAAAAATGTCGGTTGGCAGAGAACGGTCGCATCGCGGTGCCTGGTCCTTCGTGACCGGATGAAAATTGTCATGGGAGACAGTGCGGAGGTCTTTCAGCGCCAGGCACGAGCCACGCCACGTCTCACTCAACGCCTCTCTCCTCACGCAGCGGTGCAGTGGAAACACGAGATCTCTTGAGATGGGTGCGAACTGTGAGGTGTCGAAAAATGTCACGCGGGGAGACTCAGCTGCACTGCAGTGACTCGATGCCCTCTGGCCTGACAAAAATGGTCATCACGGTCGGTGGACAGTCGACACCCAGATCTTGTCCGTGTTGTCCGCCCCGGTCAGGTTGTCCGCCCTCGATCAGCTCGGCACGGGTGCCTCCATCGCCTCAAGACGATGGGCGTCACACTCCATGACGACGGGCACCGCTCCACTCGTTCTCGATTGGCTCGTCCAGCCCAGCACCTCCTGATGCATCCCATGGGATGCACATATTTCCTCCGGCCTGCACGTCCGTTCTTCACGTGTCGGAATTCATGCACGTTGGCAGGGCGCATAGGCACAGATGCATGGCGTCTCGTAGTCTTGATGACAAACCTGACAGTGTCGCAGGCGAGAGCCAGCCAGAACCCGGGCCGCGCACCCGGAGGGAGTACTACTTATGAGAACCATGGAGGCGGATGTCGTCGTCATCGGTGGCGGTGCCACCGGGGCAGGCGTTGTCCGGGATGTAGCAATGCGCGGGTATTCCGCCATTCTGCTCGACAGGGCCGACCTCGGCCAGGGCACCACGGGCCGGTATCACGGCCTGCTGCATTCCGGTGGACGTTACGTCGTCTCTGACCAGCAGTCGGCCACCGAGTGCGCCGAGGAGAACGCCATCGTCACGCGGATCAACGCAGACGCGGTCGAGAGCACCGGCGGACTCTTCGTCGTCACCCCGGAGGACGACCTCGACTTCTCAGATCGTTGGGTCGAAGGGGCCACCGCTGCCAAGGTGCCCTTCGAGGAGATCACCGTTGGTGAGGCACTTCGTCGTGAGCCCCGCCTCAACCCCGGGATCAAACGTGCCTTCGCGGTGCAGGACGGCACCGTCGATGGCTGGCAGATGGTGTGGGGAGCCGCCCACTCCGCCGAGGACTACGGCGCCCAGATCCTCACCTACCACGAGGTGACCGGCATCGAGCTGGACGGGGACCAGGTCTCCGCCGTCAAGGCCACCGCCCTCAAGACGGGCGAGCAGATCACCATCAACACCAAGTTCGTCCTCAACGCCGCTGGCCCGTGGGCCGGCAAGATCGCCGAGATGGTCGGATGTCACGACGTCGACGTCGTCGCCGGTCGCGGCATCATGATCGCCATGAACCACCGTCTGGTGAACACCGTCGTCAACCGGTGTATCTACCCGGCCGACGGTGACATCCTCGTGCCGGTGCACACCGTGTCGATCATCGGTACCACCGACGTCAAGGAGGAGGACCCGGATCGTCTGCCGATTCCTCGCAACGAGGTGCAGCAGATGCTCGACTCCGGCGAGGCCCTCATCCCCGGGTTCCGCGAGTCCCGCGCCGTGCACGCCTGGTCGGGCGCCCGCCCGCTGTTCAAGGACAAGCGTGTGGCGGCCTCCGACACCCGTCACATGTCGCGTGGCATGAGCATTCTCGACCACGGTTCCCGTGACGGCGTCAAGGGCATTGCCTCCATCATCGGCGGCAAGCTCACCACGTACCGTCTCATGGCCAAGAACATCGTCGACGTCATGGTCGAGCAGCTGGGCGACGATCGCCCCTGCCGCACCGCCGAGGAGGCCGTGCCCGGCTCGACCTCCGGCAAGAACTACCTCATCACCCATCGCCTGGGTGAGAACGAGGAGCGTCGTGCCGCCACCGGCCTGGTGCGCGGCGGCGACCCTGCCAAGGTGCCCGCCAAGTCCAAGATCGACGACCAGGTGATCTGTGAGTGCGAGCTCATGAGCCGCAAGGCCTTCACCGATCTGCTGGCCGAGCAGCCGGACGCCACCTTCGACGACCTGCGTCGTCAGTTGCGTCTGGGCATGGGCCCCTGTCAGGGTGGTTTCTGTTCCATGCGTGCCACCGGCGTCGCCCTCGAGGAGGGTGCCATTGACGCCGAGCGTGCCACCGGCCTGCTGCGCCTGTTCCTCAAGAACCGGTGGATCGGTCTGTGGCCGATCCTCTACGGTGAGCAGGTTCGCCAGACCGCTCTCGACGACTGGATCTTCCAGGGGACCTTCGACGTCGAGCACCTTCCGGTCCCCGAGAGCGAGGTTGTACTGTGACCGCCACTGCAGCACCTGAGTCCATCACCGTTGCCCGGGCCAACGCGCCTCATGTCGCCGTCATCGGCGCCGGTCTCGCCGGGCTCGTCACCGCGCTGCGTCTGCGCCGCGCTGGAGCACGCGTGACCTTGGTCACCAAGGGTGTCGGCGGCCTGCAGCTGGGCCAGGGCACCATCGATCTGCTGGGCTACGACCCTGAGCGGGTCACCAATCCCGCCAAGGGCATCGAGGCCTTCGCCGCCAAGCACCCCGAGCACCCGTACGCCAAGATCGGCGTCGAGGCGGTGCGTTCCGGTGTCGAGCTGCTGTCCGAGATCCTCGGTGAGAAGCTCGTCAGCGGCTCTGCCGACGAGAACGTCCTCGTACCGACCGCGGTGGGTGCCGCCCGTCCGACGGCGTTCATCCCCGAGTCCATGAAGGCCGGCGTGCTGCATGGCGACGCCAAGATGGTCATCATCGGCGTGGCCCAGTACAAGGACTTCCATCCCTCGCTCATCGCGCAGAACCTTTCGCGCACCGTCCTGCCCGATGGTGGCAAGCCGCAGGTTCGTGCCGTCATGGTGGACTTCGAGGCTCGTCCCGGCGAGTACGACGCCACCGGCCTCAACTTGGCTCGTCGCCTTGACGATCCCGAGGTGCGCAAGATCTTCCTCGAGGGGCTCAAGGCATTCGTCAATCCCGGAGAGGTCGTCGGTCTGCCGGCCATCCTCGGTATCGACAACCATGACGAGGTGCTGGCCGACGCCCGCGCCATCCTGGGCACCGACGTCTTCGAGATCGCCTCGCTGCCGCCGTCCGTGCCCGGCATGCGCATGAACAATCGGCTGGTCAAGCTCGCCAAGGATGAGCGTGTCGACTACATGCTCGGCACCAAGGTCGTCGGGGCCACCGCCGGATCCGACGGCAAGCTGGAGTCGATCACCCTGCACACCACCGGACACGAGCGTGAGCTCAAGGCCGACGCCTTCGTGCTGGCCGCCGGCGGTTTCGAGTCCGGTGCCCTGCAACTCGACTCGCACTACGAGCTGCACGACAC